>TARA_R110000822_G_scaffold12807_2_pt1 | contig 15135 bp, 16 predicted proteins | sample TARA_R110000822 | Tara Oceans TARA_R110000822 (sample SAMEA4397666) | marine metagenome | biome: Polar Biome; feature: [SRF] surface water layer (ENVO:00010504); material: water (ENVO:00002006), including particulate matter (ENVO:01000060) such as... | depth 5 m | reverse complement strand
TTAAACAACAAGGTGATGATCAAGCCGATTAGCCCTGTACTAAGTCTTGAAAGGTATCTTGAATGGTGTGGATAATGTGAGACATTTAATCCATTTTGTTATTTAACGCAGAGATATTCAGCAAATATTGGCAAGTTAGCCGATTCGCTGCTTAAGTGAACCAAAATAAAAATCGTTACGTAATAGTGCTTAGACATTTATCTTTTATTGAGCATATAAAAATGAAAATAATCACCTTGGCTTTCGCTTGGTTGCTACTAACCGGATGTAGCACGGTATATCCAAATAAAGCTATTACCGGACAAACCTTTCCCAATGTTGTTGGCCAGTCATTAGAAAAAAATACCGTCGCTATCCCCGCTGACTTTAATGGTGAAGTAACCTTATTGCTCATGGGCTATGTACAAAACTCGCAGTTTGATATCGATCGTTGGCTAATCGCTTTGGATATGACAGAAACGCAAGTTAATGCCTATGAAATACCGACTATTCAAGGTCTATTTCCGCAAATGTTTAGCACGGTTATTGATAATGGCATGCGAGCAGGTATTCCAAAATCTTTATGGAAAGGCGTGGTTACTGTTTATGACGATGGTGAAAAAGTTCAAGCACTTACCGGTAATGAAAATGCTTCTAATGCACGGGTAGTGTTATTAGATGAGCAAGGAAAAATTTTGTATTTCTATGATCAAGGTTTTGCTGTTGCCGCATTGAATGAGGTAAGAGTAATTTTAGCTGCTCAACAGTAAAGTTAAAATTATTGTCATGTAAAATAAATAAAGCGAGTATTGAACATCAATACTTGCTTTATTGTTACTTATTTTGATCGGAGGTTAATGAATTATTTTACCGCTAATTCTAATATCTCACGACTTTGCGTTAAAGTTATTGCTTGGTTTTCACCGAGTTTTAACATCTTATGTGCTTCAAGCTGCGCGATGATCTTATCAATAGCAGCGGCTTTATCGTCGCCATGTTCAGTTAATTGTGTTGCAACACTCAAGCTATGGTAAAACGCTTCAATCGCTGCAATAGTACGTTCTGCCAGATCTTCTCCCTCAGCTAAAGCAAAAACATTCTTGCCTAATTGTTCTAATTTATCTTTCTTAACGGCGAGTTGGTTGCGCATTAATGATGGTTGAATAATGGCTAACGAACGGGCATGGTCAACACCATAAAGGGCAGTTAATTCATGGCCAATCATATGCGTAGCCCAATCATGCGGTACACCGGCACCAATTAAACCATTCAGTGCTTGGTTGGCAGTCCACATTAAGTTTTCACGCCAGTGTAGTGTTGCGCGTTGATCGTATTGCTCAGCAAGTACTAGTAAGTTTTTCAGTAATGCTTCAGCGTAACCGTCTTGTACCATAGCACCCGTTGATAGTGTTAAGTATTGCTCACAAATATGTACCCAAGCATCAACTAAGCCATTAATTAATTGGCGTTCAGGTAAGGTTTTCATAGCGTCTGCATCAAGCACAGCAAACTTTGGTTGCACGGCTGGTGCAAAGAACGGTAGTTTATCTTGTGTGGCAGCACGCGTGATCACGGAAGCAGCATTTGACTCTGAGCCGGTCGCAGGCAAAGTCAGTACCGCACCGATGGCGATGGCTTCAGTGACAGTATGTTTACCTAAGAGTATATCCCAGCCTTCGCCGTCATAGCAGGCAGCCGCGGCAACATATTTTGCACCATCAATCACCGAGCCACCACCAACAGCAAGTATGTAATCAATTTTTTCAGCTTTGGCTATAACTACGGCTTTATCTAAAGTTTCCATGGTTGGATTAGGCTCAACACCTGAAAATTCTAACCATGTGTGGTTAGCAAGTGCGCTTTGCACTTGTTGATAAACACCATTTTTTTTAATCGAGCCGCCGCCATAAATAACCAATACCTTACTTGTGCTTGGAATTGCGTCACTAACGCTGGCAATTTTACCTTGACCAAAATGAATTTGAGTTGGATTAACGTATGAAAATTCCATGGAACACCTTCTTTAATTAATGAAAAAGCACAGTGACTTTTGATGTATTGCATATTAATGTAGTTTTTATTACTTAAATAGCCGAATTTATCGATAATCATTGCCTATTCATGTAAAGTTGTCGAATTGAACAGCCCGTACTAGGAAAATTATGCAAGCGTTAGCACCATTAATGCAGTCTTTCTGTCAGTTTAAATTATTACATGACTTAAATGGTATGTATAAAACTGTGATCCCCGGAGTAAAGTTTTATCGTGCTGACACCAGTAGTGCTCGTGAACCTTTACTTTATCAGTCTGGGATTATTGTTTTGGGACAGGGGCGAAAAAATATCTATATTGCAGATAGCTGTGTGCAATATGGCTCAGGCGATTATTTAGTGTTAGGTGTGCCTATGGCGCTAGAGTGTGAAGCTTTTGCTGAAAAATCATTACCTATTATGGGTTTAGCTATCGATGTTGATTCTCATACGTTGCATAAACTTGTTGGCCAAATTGACGAGCAAGGTAAGCAAGTTTGCAGCAATAGTCAACACGATAAAAATGTTCTCGACTTTGGGGTTAAATCAAACAGCGTTTGTGAAGATTTTAATAATACCGTCATGCGTTTATTGAAGGTTTTGCACAACGATATGGAAGCGGCGATTTTAGGTCCAGCTATCGTTGAAGAAATCGTTTATCGTACTCTGGTAGGAGAAAATGGCCATATTTTGTTTGATTTAGCGCGTCACGATGGTCATTACGCGAGAATCGCCCGTGTACTTGATACTTTGCACAAAGAGTATGCAGAGGTAATATCTGTTGAACACTTAGCAAACCAAGCGCATATGAGTGTCTCAGGTTTCCACCGAGCATTTCGTCAAGTTACTAATGAAACCCCATTGCAGTATTTAAAAAAAATCCGCTTAAATAAAGCTAAAGATCTGATTGTCACAGATGGCAAGCAAGCGACAGAAGCGGCTTCTTTAGTCGGCTATACCAGCCCGTCACAATTTAGTCGAGAATTTAAGCGTCACTTTAATGCCACGCCTAGAACGATAAATGTAGGGGCGCAGCCAATTTATTGAGGTAGGTCAGGTTTGTTGGCGAAATATAACTGATATGCTCTTGGCCGCTTGCTTGACTTAAGCACTCAATGGTAAAACATGAATTAGGTGATGTCATTGAGGTGATGTCATTGAGTTGATGTTGGCGAGTTTAGCTTAAGGTGGTAGTGGTGATAAAATTATTAAAATTAGGTAGTATTTTACTAGCAACGTTATTGCTACAAATGCCAGTGAAAGCACAAGAGCAGGTGAGTGATAAGCTAAGTCGAAGTGTGACAGTTCAGGTTGATGTAAAGCAAAGCTTAATGCCAAATGATGCCGAGCAATGGGTGCTATATGTTTACGCCTCGAAACCTGGCGAGCGACTGCCATTAGCAAACTTTAAGGGCAAATTATCGCAATTACCGAGTGAAATTATCCTACATCAAAGTATGTATTTATTGCCTCATTTAACCTTACAGCAAGCTGAAAACGTGGTTATTGTCGCTAAAGCAACTAAGAGTAAAAATCCACACCAAAAAAGTGCTGATGATATTATTGGCTATTCAGTGCCGGTAAGCTTTACCAGCAGTCCGCATCAAACTATTAGCGTGAGTATCGATCAGCACGACAAAACAGTGAATAAGTAATTACTTATAGGTTAACGTTACTCGATCCATTTTGGCAACAAAACCCTGTTGTGAAGGGATAAAGATGACTCTTTGCGTTTTGGCAACGGCGTTATTGAGAATAATTTCAACGTCACCTTCCATTACTGTTTTTCCTTTTTGGAAGGAGGCATGAGTAGATTTTGTCGATAAACTACCATTTGCGAAGGCTATTCTGACATCTCCACTATAAGTATGGAGCTTACTGTCTTTTGATATCACTTGAGATTTTGCGGTGATTTCCATTTCGTTCGCAGACGTAAAGCTTGATAAAACACTTGATACCACTAAGGTTGATAGTGCTAATTGTTTAAATAATTTCATCTTGATTCCCCACCTAGATTCATTAAATATTGCTTAAGCTCACAGATACCATACTAAACTTATGGTGGATTAGTATAGTAAATTTGCAATCATCACAATAAATTCATAATTCTATTATGGGGCTATTTTATGTCGTTGGGCATTAAAGCCAATACGGAAACCACCCCAGTGCTTGCCATTGACAATTATCGGAGCAGAAACATCATGCATGACTTCTCCAGTATCACGTTTATATGTTTGCAGGAGAAATTTACGGGTGTGCTGACCACATCGAATACCAGTACTGTCGTCAAATATACGCTTGGTACGATTATTCAAGGTATCTATCGAACTATCACCTGTTAATGGTTGTGAGAAACAGTGGTTATGGGTAGGGAAGTAGCCATTAATATCGACAGCGCCAGCGTAGATGACATCGAGGTTTTCTTGTAAAATTGGTTCTTGAATTGCCGGTAAATATTTGTCAGTAAAATTATCAAATTTACTGTGATATTTTTGTGGTGATGTGCCTGCGATCAACTGATAGTTGAAGTCAAATAAAGCTTGTTCACTGATATCATTACAGGCTATTTTTTCACTGAATAAAGTGGCGACTTGCTGTGCAGAAACCTGAGCTAATAAACAGAAAGCGTCCACTAAAGAGCCCGTTTTGAACTCAGCAAGTTCGATGAAAATAGACTCGGTACTTGCGCATAGCTCTGTCGATTTCTCTGAAATTATATAGGTTTCTTTGCTTTTTTCGATAAGAAAATTATGTAAATTTGTAATTGCCACAGAAATTTCACCGCTGGTGACATTGTGCTCTTGTAGTGCGGTACTGATTTGGTCGCTTGCATTTGATGATTCAGTCATCTGTTGATTGATATCACTTAATGAAATAGCCAAAGGTTGCATGCTGCTAACTATGCTATGGCTTTGTTCAACAATTTGGGCCATCGCATTAGTGGTTTGTAGTGTTTGCTCATTTATTTGATTCAGTGTGGTGCCAATCTGCTCTGTTGCATCCGCGGTTTTCGACGCTAAAGCTCTAACTTCATCTGCGACAACGGCAAATCCTCGGCCTTGTTCGCCAGCACGCGCTGCTTCGATCGCAGCATTTAAGGCTAACAAATTTGTTTGAGCGGATATTCCGTCAATAACATTAGTGATACTTTGGATTTCAGCAGCGTTTTGCGAGAGTGATTTAATTCTCTCTGCGGTACTAATTACATCACTATTCAATTGATTTATGACCGTAACATTAGCATTTAGCTGTTGTGAACCTAGCGATGTAGCGGTTTTCGCTTGGTTTGACTGTTGAGACGCTATAGCGGCGTTTTCATTCATCACTTGAATACTAATAGACATTTGCTGAGCGGCGCTAGCGAGTCGATCAACATCTTCACTGGATAACTCTATGGCAGTACTGAGTTTCTCAAGAAAAAAGCTCACTTCTGCAGAATTTATTGCTAACTCGCTGGCTTTATCGTCAATATTTTTGCCTGCACTAGTGGTTTTATTTGCTTGTTCAAGAAGCACATCTTGTAAGGGGGCGCTTGTTGAAGTATCTAGTTTTAGTGTGCTGAGCAGTAATTGATGCTGAATTTTTTGATTGTGCTTAACGGCAAAATTAATACTGACTAAGGCGGTAAAGAAGCTAAGCATAAATATGGTCAATGCTTGCCAATTTAGATTGATTGATAGCAGAGTTAGGGTAATTAAGAGCACGGTTATTATAAAAGCGGCTAACAATGCGAGCAACGCTGTAATCTGACGAGATGTAAACATAGTTAATCACCGTATGGTTTTTGAGAAGACCCTCTTATTCTCACTTTACGGTAGTCAGTGTTGTAGGAACTGGCAATCAGACTTTAGTCTTGTATACCCTTTGACGATTATTTTATGCTGGACGATATACGCGGTAATCATCAACACGATTACTCGTGTTAGTGATTAAATTGACCTTGCTTGAGGTAACAAATAACTTGCGCTATCACAGCATCATTTCGCATCATAAATACATGGGTGGTGGGCATTTCAATGTGATCATTCATGCCATCAATTTTGGTACTCTCGACTGAAACTTTACCGTCGTCAGTATCGGGTATCAGTGACGATAATAGTAAGTTAATGCTTTGTGTTCCGGCAATGATACCGACATCAAAATTGGCTTTACCAAGCTGATTTGGCACACTTAACTCGCCGGTGCCTAATTGCATGCCAGCTGCGCCATTAACAAAACTAAAACCAGGTAAGTGCCTGAGTTTATCAACAATTTCGGTGCCTTTATTGGGTGGACCAAGCATCACCACCTTATTCAACTTGTCGATACTGTGCTTACTAAGAAACTGCCGGACCAATATACCGCCCATTGAATGCGTGACAAAATTTACCGGCATGCCTTGGCATTGTTTTAGTGCATCAGTAATGGTTTGTTCTGCAAGTTCTTCAATTGAGTAAGCTCGTGAAGGATAATCGATGTTTAATACTTTATAGCCATGCTCTGCTAATTTATCTGCCATTTTGTCCATCGAGTGCGCTGAACGGGCTAAACCATGTAGTAAAATTACACATTCATTTATCGCGTTATTGCTTGTAGTCATGGTTAATTCCAGCGTGTTTATAGTATACTTTGTGCTCATCTTGATAATAGCTGAAAGCTTTTAACTACTAAAGTTTTAAGGTTTTAGAGGTAACTATCAGAGTTAAATTTTCAGCTTTTAAAGTACCGCAACTCTCATGGCTACATTACGACAATAACCATCTAAATTATTGATTTTATATCCGTAATTCGGTATTGTCTTGGCTTCATTGTGTAATGAATACTTTGGTTGATAATTATCAAATAGGTGAGTAATATTAACCAAACAAGCCCACATTTAGCTGATAAATGCGGGGCTTAATAATTTTAATTACAACGCTAGCTCTACTGAAATAGGGCAATGATCACTCAGTGTTTGACTGAGCTCTTTAGTGTATTTTGGTGTGAAGACCAATTGATCGAAAGAATTGACGACATAACGAGCTTTGGCTTTTGGGTCAAAAATAATGTGGTCAATATAATCTTTGTAATAACCACCCCAACATTTAGATTCAGCTTTAATCGTTGGAGCCCATAATGCTTCAGTGCCTTCATCATCAATCGCTTGCCATAAACCTTGCACTTCGGTGTGGTTTAATGAAATATCTCTAACAAATCGACGGTTAAAGTCACCTAATAAAAGAAATGGTACACCTTCTTTAGCGCGAGCATCAACCCAAGCTTCTAGCGGTATTGCTTGCTTAGCAAGTTCAGCACAGGCAGTTTTAGCATAGACTTCTTTTTCATTAGTATTAGGCATTTTAGCTATGCTGGCTTGATCAAGGGCTTTATCAAAACAACCTGATTTCATATGCACAGCTAACAAGCGCACGCTCTTACCATCTTTGGTTAAGGTAACGTCCATACCTCGACGGGCAAGGCCCTGGTCAAGTTCACGGTACTCAATAGCGTTGGCTTTATAGCCACTGCTTTTTCTGACCGCTACGCCAACACGTTGCACCCAGTCTTTAGTTGTGAAGAAGTAATCATATTCATCACCGAAAACTTTTTTTGCCCATTTTTCACTTTCAACTTCTTGCAAAGCAATAACGTCGGCATCTAGCTCTCTCGCATAACGCGCCAATTTTTGATAATCGGTATCTTTACGCTGGTTATACTCGTGCGAGCCAAGCCAAGCGATGTTCCAAGAAGCTACTTTTAACGTTTCAGCAAAAATTGGCGCGCTTATTAATGTTGATATGATGGCGAGCAAACTCATTAATTTTGTCATTAGATGATTCTAGATTATACATTGGGCAGCTATAGTAACCGTTGATATAGCAAATTCAAGTAAACTGTTCTCATGACGTGATAATTTATTTTTAATATTAGGCTATAAATTTGCAGTTACCGTCAATGATTAAAGGTTGCTATAATCTGGCCGCTAATCCAGAAAAATTACTGACAAACTACAGGGCAACCGGTAAAAACATGTATTTGTCTTTATTGGTTGCGCAATTTAACTTGTCGCTTTATCACTCTTTGTTAGGAGTACTATTATGAGTGCAGATAAATTTGATAAGGAACTTACTAGTCTTTATCAACAAAGAAAACAGTACATCAATAGTTGATCTAACAAGTGAAGTTAAGCCAATACAATCACCTCGTTCACCTTGGCATGTATTAGCATTACTATTAACTGGCGGTGTTGCTTCATTTGGTATTATGGCGGTGATAAGCCATTTTGGAAAAACACCTGTACATGGGGTAGCTGAACAATATAAACAGCATACTGTTCGGGTGATTGAAGTTCAGCCGGAAGAGTTGTTTTTACCGTCAATAGCCCCTTTACCACCTAAGCTTGGAAGTGCTGTGCCTGAGCACGCAGAAAATAGTCAAGAAAGTCTAATTGTTAACACTGCAGCTTTATCGATAAATAAAGCGTTGAATCATAATGTTAAAGCGCCAAGAATTAATCAACTATCAATGGATATTCTACCCATTTATCGTGTTATGCCAGAATATCCTAAGTCAGCACTTTATGCACGCAAGTCAGGTACAGTGAAACTACAGTACCATATTTCAGATGAAGGTCAGGTTGTTGATATTGTTGGGCTAAATAAACATGGTTATGATTTATTAGAGCGCTCAGCAAAGCAAGCCTTAACGCAATGGCGTTATCCTGCTAAAGCAGCAGTGGGAGATTGAGTTTGAATTTAATCTCACACAATAGATAACCTTAACTGATCACAAAGACTGATTTTTTTAGAGCAAAACATACTATGATCACTGGTAAAAGAGCTGTTAAAGTATTATTTTTTAGGCGTATTAGCTCTGTTATATAGCCATTTTACAATATCTCGCCATGTTAATAGCCCTACGGGCTTATTATCACTATTTATTACCGGAAGACAAGAAACACCGGTATCATGAAATACTTTGATAGCGGCAGAAAAGTTACTGAACTGCTCTATAGCGACTAATTTTCTTCTTACTATTTGATGTACTCGTTTGTTGAGCATCGCCAAATCTCTCTTACTTGCTGTCGGCAATTCTTGGTTTGAGTTGGTGGCTTTTAAGTAATCTCGCTCGGAAATAACAGCAACAAGTTCATGGCTATTATTTACCACGAGTAAGTGATGAAATTTATGTTTAATAAATAACTCCCTGACTACAACAAGTCTTTCATCCATATTAATGCAGGTGACATTGCTAGACATAATATCTTCAATTTTCATATCTTATTACTCTGATATATTTTGCTAAAGTGTAGATAAAATAATGCTAAAGGCCAATAGTCTGAGCTATCGACGCAATACTCGTACGACATTTTTCAGTGTGACTACTGGTGATTGCCTTGTAAGCGGTATCTGCCATTAGCCAGCATATGTATTGTCCATATCAAACCTGTTAAGGTTAACTAGTCAGGTGATAAACGTAAACAGTATAATTTACATGTAATTAAAGCCGACCCTAGTTACCGTAATCCATAAAGTGCAACATAAAGAAAAATTGGCAAAGTATTTATTACTATTACTATTACTATTACTATTACTTTAGCTAGTCAAACGAACAGGGCTTTGCTCAACATAAACACTGCTTTGTAGATTATCACTCGAGGTTTACTTGCCACTAAACTTGCTTTAACAATATTCATCGTGAGTTGTTCATCAACTATTGTTCGTTTTCCTGATACTGGATTTACAAGCAGGTAACTGTTAGCAACAATTGATGTAAAACTTGAGCTTTCTTGTGATCAATGACATTAATTACTACAGCACTTATTATCCAAATAATAAATGGTATTACAATAAATAACATCAAGCACTTATTAATTTTATGGATGAAGTTTCTTGGTCGATTAAGCTTATAACAACTGTTTTTGAATAATTAAGCGAGACTATGAGTCGTTATTCCGTTGAGTTTTATTTTTTATAGCTAAGAGTATTAGCAATAAAAAAGCTAAGTAATGCTCATTTGCTTGAGCGGTAATTACGAAGACTTTTGCAAGCCGTTAAAATTAGGGCATACTGAGCTTAAATTTCATGTTAATGACTGAGTTTTAGTGATAGTAAAATGTTGCTAGCAAGTAATAGCGAGAGTATTACCCGTGTAAGTAACACAGATAAGGTCTTGTTATTGGCAATTTGTTGCCCAAATTTAGGTTATTTATGAATATTATGACTGAACAACTGCCTATTTCTATTCGGGCTAGTGATGATTTAATTGCTGAAATAAAAAATATAGTGGCGATCAGTAATAAACTTGAAGCCCAGTTGAATTTTCATACCATGACCGCCAATTGGTACGGTGAAGAAGAAAATATTATCCAGATTAATTTTTACCTGCTTTGTATAGCAGAACTCAAGGACAGTGAAGAAAATCAAGACAACGCAGTTAAAAGAGAATTTTTAGCGGATGATGTACTAATGGTTTCCTCGACAAGTAAACTATTAGATTGTCATGTAGCGATAACCGGGGTAGAGCAACGGCTATTGCAACAGACACCTAAATTACTTTCTGGTTATTTAGCGAAAAAGCTGACGAAGGTGCTTAATTTGATAGCAGATCGGTATCAATTTGAATATATCTAATAATTTAAGTCTGCTGCAGGCTAATAAAAACCAGTTTTAAACTTTATTTAAATTAATTTTTAATAAAATTGAACTAACAACTACGAAAGTACTCTTACTTAATAAGAGATTCTCCCCTCGGTTTTGTTTTTATTAGTGTTTTTATATTATTGTTATACGCTCCTCATTTGAGGGGCGTTTTTTTTGCCTGTATGTTTTTAAACCTGAAACTATGATCTTAGGGGCTGTTGAACTTTCATTTTAGTCTCTGCTATTAGCTAATTTTTGAGTTAACAAGGCGAAAAGTGTGCGATGTAGTAATCTACTTTAACAATTTCCAACGATGTTAGATTGAAAATTAGCCATAGCCCCTTGGGTTGCCTTGAAAAATAGTCAATCTTTGTTGGCTACAGGACGTAGCGTGAGCAGAACGCGGTAAGCGGTGCTTAATAGACTTGGTATAAAGTAAAAGATCAACAGCCCCTAGATTAAGCTAATAATATTAGCTGTAAATAGCAACTGATTGAACAGTTAAGAGAAGAGAAATTAATTTTCAATAAAATTGAACTAACTGTGATTAAGAGGCTCTGACTTAATAAGAGATTCTCCCCTCGGTTTTATTTTAAATAATTTTATGTTTTGTTATACGCTCCTCATATGAGGGGCGTTTTTTTTATCTGCTAATTTTTGCACCGCATAACTTACTGAAACACTCTATTGTTTATAGTTATAGAAAACGTTAGCCACCCCAAGTCTTTTAGAATACCTAATATGCCAATCCTTTTACCTCGGTTTTATTAGTTTTTATGTAGTTTTTATGTAGTTTTTATTTTGATAGTTTGCGCCTATCGATATGATTAATTCAAACGATTGTTCCTATTCCAAGGTTAGACGTATCATTATCCCAACTTAACAAGTACACACATTTTTAAAAAACTATTGGAGATAAACATGTATAACTCAATTATCAACTCAACGATTCAACCTTTCAACGCAACAGCATTTAGCAACGGCGAATTCATTGAAGTATCAGAAGCAGATGTTGCAGGTAAATGGGCAGTATTTTTCTTCTACCCAGCTGACTTTACATTTGTCTGTCCAACTGAGTTAGGCGACATGGCTGACCATTACGCTCAACTACAAGAAATGGGTGTTGAAGTTTACTCAGTATCAACTGACACACACTTTACACATAAAGCATGGCACGGTAGTTCAGACACTATTGGTAAAATTACTTACCCAATGATTGGTGACCCAACAGGTAAAATTACGCGTAACTTTGGTGTCATGATTGAAGACGACGGTTTAGCACTTCGCGGTACGTTTGTTGTTAACCCTGAAGGCGAAGTTAAAATTGCCGAAATACATGACCTAGGTATAGGCCGTTCAGCGAAAGAGTTAGTGCGTAAAATTCAAGCCGCACAATATGTAGCTGACCATGACGGTGAAGTATGTCCAGCAGCATGGCAGCCAGGTGCAGAAACGTTAACACCATCATTAGACTTAGTTGGCAAAATCTAAACGACAGCTAACATCACCGCGGTATGACTGAAAGTATCGCGGTATTTTCCAAAAAATAAATAAAAACCATATTCATCAGTATTCTCGAAGGAATAAACCATGCTAGATACGAACTTAAAGCAACAACTAACGACCTATTTACAAAATTTAACCTCGGCTGTTGAATTGTCAGTATTTTTAGGCGAAGACTTAAAATCAAAAGAATTAAAAACCTTGGTGACAGAAATTGCTGAAATGTCAGCATTAGTAACGGTTGTTGCAGCAGATGCTAGCAATGAACGTGTGCCATCAATGTTAGTAAAATCGGTAAAAACTGGCGGCGAAATGCGCTTTGCTGGTGTACCGATGGGGCATGAATTTACCTCATTAGTGTTAGCCCTATTACATAGTGGCGGACACCCAATTAAGCTTGATAAAGCAGTTATCGAACAAGTAGCAGCACTCGAAGGCGAGTATAGTTTTGAAACTTATATTTCGTTAAGTTGCCAAAATTGTCCAGACGTTGTGCAAGCGCTTAATATGATGGCGGCGATTAACCCACAAATTAAACATGTGATGGTTGATGGCTCACTATTTCAAGAAGAAGTTTATAAACGCGATATTCTTTCTGTGCCTGCGGTGTACTTAAATGGCAAAGCTTTTGCTCAGGGCAGAATGACCGTCACTGAGATCTTAAATAAAGTAGATACAAATGCTGGCGCGAGACAAGCAAAAGCAATAGACAACAAAGAAGCTTTTGATTTATTAGTGATTGGTGGCGGCCCAGCGGGCGCGGCATCAGCAATATATAGTGCCCGTAAAGGCATACGCACCGGTATCGTTGCTGACCGTTTTGGTGGTCAAGTGCAAGATACCATGGCGATTGAAAACTTTATTTCTGTCAGTGCTACCGAAGGTCCCAAACTTGTAGCGAGTTTAGAAAACCATGTTAATGACTATGATGTTGATATTATGAATAATCAACGAGTCAAAAATATTATTGAAAGTGATGTTGAAGGTGGCTTAATTACCGTTGAATTAGAAAACGGATCGACATTACAAACACGTTCAACCGTTATTGCAACCGGTGCAAGATGGAGAGAAATGAACGTTACAGGTGAACAAGAATACCGTGGTAAAGGTGTGGCTTATTGCCCGCATTGTGACGGCCCATTATTTAAAGGAAAATCAGTTGCCGTTATTGGTGGTGGTAATTCAGGTATTGAAGCTGCCATTGACCTTGCTGGGTTAGTAGAGCATGTTACTGTCTTGGAATTTGATACCGTATTACGTGCTGATGCGGTATTACAAAATAAAGCACGTTCGTTACCTAATATCGAGATTATTGTTAATGCGCAAACGACAGAAGTATTAGGCAACGGTAAGCATGTAACGGGGCTTAATTACCTTAATCGAGCGACAAATACGCAAGAAACTATCGAACTTGCTGGTATATTTGTCCAAATTGGCTTAGTACCTAATTCACAATTTTTAAAAGGTACCATTGATTTAACTGAACGCGGTGAAGTGATCGTTAATCAAAAAGGTGAAACTAATATCGCTGGTGTTTATGCGGCAGGAGATGTAACTAATACACCTTTTAAGCAAATCATTATTGCGATGGGTAGTGGTGCAACCGCCGCTTTAGGTGCTTTTGATTACTTGATCAGAACACCAAACCCTTTAGAAAACACTGAAAGTGCTAGTGAAGCTGCCGCGTAGTTAACGAGTAAAAATCTATTAAAGATGGTATTGAAAGTTAATTACTACCAAGATAGAAAACACGCGAAAAAAAATGCTATCGTCATCAACGATAGCGTTTTATTGTTTTTAATCTAGGCAATACCCTTCGTATTAATCAAAAAGGCCGTTTACTGCTTGCCTCACTTCACTGACAATCGCTCTGACACTTTCCATTCTGGTGTAACCAGCACGACAAAGTAAGGCTATTTCGCGTATGGGTTGTGGACTATCAAACGGAATATAACGAATGTGTTGCTGGGGAGCATAATTAATGGTGGCCAATTGCGGTAACAAAGTAATGCCCATATTACTTGCCACCATATAACGCAAGGTTTCAAGACTGGTAGCACGAAAGCTATGATCTTCCTCTGCACCGGCACTAAAACAATAACCCATTGCTTGATCTCGCAAGCAATGACCATCTTCCAAAGTAAGAATTTTTTGATTGTGTAAATCGTCAAAACTAACCTTAGTTTTATCAGCAAGCGCATGTGAAGGTGACGTTGCCATCACTAAAGGTTCGTTAAATAAATCATAACGCTCAAAACGAGACATTTCAGGTAACCAAGGCAGAATTAAGATATCGAGCTTGCCAGTTTCTAATTGTTGCAGCAAATCTTGTGTTCTATTTTCATGTAAATAGAAGTTTATTCTCGTTAGCTTACTATTCAAGGCGGGCATGATATGCGGCAATATATAGGGCGCTAAAGTGGGAATTAAGCCAATATGTAAGTCACCTGAAAGCGGATCAAGTAAAGCCTTTGCTGCTTCTTCAAAATTATTTGCCGCGTTCAAAACCTGCATAGCTTGTTGTACAAGTTTCTCGCCAGCAGGAGTTAGCATAACATTGCGCGGTTGGCGCTCAATTAACGTTAGCTTTAATCGTTGCTCTAGCTTTTGAATTTGACCACTTAATGTCGGCTGACTAACAAAGCAGGCGTCAGCGGCATGACCAAAATGTTTATATTCAGCAATGGCGGTGAGATATTCTAAATCACGTATTTTTATCATAGTTATAATCTATCAAAACTTAAAAACTGATTGTTTTATTGATGTTAACCTGCTCATTTATGTTTAGCTAGTATGGTATTCAGTTTTCATTTAGGCGCTGCTAGTAAAAAGGTTGATATGTTTATGTTCAATATGAGCAATTTAAATATAATGTAGTGAGTAAATAGATCTACAAATTGCCATGTTGCAATTACGTCGCAGTGAAAAAGATTTTTTATTGCGTAAAGATGTGAAACACCGAGCAACATTTTACGATACTCTTTTAATGTTTTAGAACAGCGTTTAGTTTCCGCCGATATTAT
>TARA_R110000822_G_scaffold29350_1_pt1 | contig 15179 bp, 17 predicted proteins | sample TARA_R110000822 | Tara Oceans TARA_R110000822 (sample SAMEA4397666) | marine metagenome | biome: Polar Biome; feature: [SRF] surface water layer (ENVO:00010504); material: water (ENVO:00002006), including particulate matter (ENVO:01000060) such as... | depth 5 m | reverse complement strand
TCGTTTACAATTATATAAATATGGAAAGATGATTGAAGCACCCCCTTAATATCTTTAATGGTTGTCTGTGCCAATAGACTGTATGGCTGCATGGTGGTTAGGTTGAATGGTAGTGGGGTGCATCAAAAGATATAAAAGAAGATTGTTCTTCTACCGCAATTCCTAAGCTGAATTTAACTGAACCAAGTGCCTAACGATTATGACACAAGTTTGGGAACTTAAACAGATTTCCAACTGCTTCTAAAGATGTTAAAATATCTCTACACTAAGATAACTAAAAAACATTAATCTGTTCCACTTAAACCTCTCTATTAATATATTATTTATTTATAGTAAGACAGCTAACTATAAGTTTTCTTTATAGTGTATCTATAAGTGATACATTATTGTAGATTTTAGTTATACTATATATAGAATGTATTTTATGAGTGTAAAAGGTAATGTAGTTGATTTAGAGTTAAAGGTTCCACAGGCATTAGAAGCTGTTAAGTTGCATGAGTATCAGAAGTATTTAAAGATATTAGATGCTATAGAAGACAAGAACACGCCTGAAGCAGTAGAATTCTTAAATTTAAAGTCATTAGAGATATTCTGTGGACTTACATTAAAAGATAGTTATGGTTTACCTGTTTCTATGTTTGAGTCTGTTATAGCGCAAATATCGGCATGTTTTAATGAAGATACTCCTCTGATACAGAGGTTTACTATGACGGGTAGTGATGGTGTGTCTGCTGAGTTTGGTTTTATACCTAAGTTAGATGACATAAGCTTTGGTGAGTATGTTGATATTGAGAAGTACATAGGTGATTGGCAGAATATGCATAAGGCTTTAGCTGTTCTATACAGGCCAATAGTAGCAGGTAAGAAAGGTTTTTATGTTATAGAGGATTATGAAGGCTCTGATAAGTATTCAGAGATAATGAAAGATGCCCCTGTAAGCGTTGCATTGGGAGCGGTTGTTTTTTTTTATCGTTTAGGGAAAAAATTATCGAGCTATATGATGCGTTATTTACAGAATCAGGTGGAGGAACTGAAGCTATCGCAACCTCAGAACAAGGATTTGGCAAAAAGTGGGGATGGTATCAAAGTATTTATGGACTTGCACAAGGAGATGTCAGAAGGATTTCAGCAGTTACCAAACTTCCATTACAGCAATGCCTAATATGGCTTGAGTTTGAGAAGGAGAAGAATAAATTAGAAGCAGATGCTATTAGAAAGGCATATAAATAATATAAGATGACACAGTTTTACGACATATTAGACAAGATAAAGGAAAGGTTAAGAGCTAATCCTAATGTATTTTCTGTAACGTATGGAGATATAACAAAAGTGGATTTAGATAAAACAACAATATTTCCACTTTCTCACTTAAACATCTCTAATGCAACCATTGGAGAGCATACAGTTAAGTTTACTTTACAGTTATTATGTGTAGATATAGTAGATTACAATAAGAATGTTAACTCTGATGATGAGTTCTATGGAAATGACAACATGCAGGATATATTAAACACTCAACTACAGGTTGTAAATGATGTGGTGGCCCAATTAAGAAGGGGTGCTTTATTTACTGATAGGTTGCAGGTGTTAGAGGATGTAAGCGTTCAGCCATTTATGGATAGGTTTGAGAATGAATTAGCAGGTTGGGGAGCAGATATAGTTATAGAGATGCCTAATGATATTTCAATATGTTAGATGGAAACAAATATGTTAACCTCAAAAGGCTATTAAACTTATACGGTGAGCTGTTTGTAAGAGAGTATAAAAAGAGATTAAAGTCTGATGGTACTTATGCGAGTGGAAATGCAGCGAGAAGTCTTGAATATGATGTTAAGATTGGTCAATTAGAATCTGAGCTTAGTATTTTAGGTGAGCAATATATCACAGCTATAAATGATGGTAGAGGGCAAAACAAACAAGCACCTCCTTCTACTGCCATATTAAAGTGGATGAATACTAAGGGAATTAGATTTAGGGACTCTAAAGGTAGATTTACTACTTTGAGTGATTACAAAATGAGGGGAGTTGCTTATGTAATAGCAAGGTCTATAGGAAAAAAAGGAACTATAAAAAGGTTTAATAACACAGGAACAGGATTAATAGATATAGTTTATAATAACATAGCAGATGTATTTGGAGAAGAGCTTCTCGAAGCATTTGGACAGGATATAGAATACACATTAGAAAGATACTTAAAAGACATTAAATAATGGATAAAATAAACTCAAGAAGTCCTTTTTATTTGGAAGTAGATGGAGGAGAACCAACACCCACACCTCAAACTATTCCAATATTATGTGGAGGTACTCACAATGTAGCTACAGATGTTGGAGTTGTTACATATCAAGTAGAAACTCCTGAAGTGGGTACGTTTAGAGTTGATATTACAGGTAGTGATGTACCTGCTAAATTTACGTTAAAATGGAATGGAAGTGAATCCACTACTAATTACATTGGTTTAGATACATACGACCAAGATTTATTAGATGCAGGAGTACTTATAGGAGAAATAGCAACAGGTATAACAAGTACTAAGGCGGATAATTTTGTGCAAATAACAAAAAGTGCTGCACAACCTGAATTAGTTGAGTTAGTGGTTAATGCCCCATTAATAAACGATGCTTACGAGGTTGATTTTAATTGCCCAACCACACCACCTATCATAATTAACCAAACCACTCAAATGAATATTTGGTTTGATAGTTCAGGTTCTATGAATACCACTTTAGCTCCTTTACAGTCAATGGTAGCTAACAACTTAAAATCTTGTTTGGTTCAATTCTACAATGACGACCCATTGGAGTATGATAAATATGTACAAGTTAGGTCTTGGTCTGATGAGAGGACTTTCTCAGTAGCAGCATCTGAGCCTGATGTGGTTGGTGCAACAAACTGTATAAACTTCATATTTCAAGATGAAGCACAAAGTATTTATTTCTCAAACACAAGCACTTTTAATGCGGGCGCTATAACATCAACGATGAATACTGACCTACTTAATTTAAGAAGTGTACTAACTACAAACGCTTCCGATTATGTTACTCCTGTGGTGTTTGACGTACAGGGTTTCTCTGCTTTCAAGCAAATGCTACAAGCGGTAGAGAATGGTACGGGTGTTTATGGAGGTGGAAAATACTTAGACGACTTAACAGGTCAATATAAGTTTGTTTACGATGTTAGAGCGGGAGTGTCTTACGCAAGCGAACCTGACTACTACAGAGATTTAATAATACAAGCAATTAACGACTTAGGATTTAGCATAACTTGTCCTTAAAAAATAGAATATGGCAAATTTAGTAAGTGCAACTTTAAGGTTATGGATATATACAGGCGATTTTGCATCTCAACCTGAAGAACCTAACTACATAATATATAAGGAAAAACTACCAACCTATCAGAAAATTATATTTGAGATAGGAGAGTTAGTTAAAGATTATATTGATGTAGTCTATATAGGTGATTATTACAACATACAACAATCTGCTTGGGCAAAATGGGAGGTTACAAGGTTTTTTGATGATGAATCAACAGATACTGATATTAGTGGTAGCGCTATAGGTTTTTTAGGTTATGGTTATTTTCAAGATGGTATAAATCCACAGTTAAGCGATGATTTGCTTCAAAGTAATCTAAATATATTTCATAATTGCGATGAGCCTTTATATATACCAATATTAACAGGTGAAAACGGAGTCTTTAAAGTTAATTACTATGATGGTTCAAGCTTAATATCAAGTTATAACTATGGAAATCAAATAACTCCATTAACAGCAGATACAGTTGATTATAATGCAGATACAACAGCATTAACTGCTGATCTGAATTACTTAAAAAATACATCAAGCAATCCAATTACAACACCAACCTCTCCTCAACAACCATTTAATAGAATTGAAATAATAACAGCTTCAGGTATAACTATAACTTTAAACGTATATTGCCTTGATTGCTCTAAATACAACATGTATAAGGTTTCATTTATAAATAAGTTTGGTGTTATACAAGACATGTGGTTCGATAAGAAAAGAACAGATAACTTAGATGTAAACAAAAGCTCTTATAAAAGAAATACATTAGATTTATCAGGGGAATTACTAACATACTCTGTTAATTCAGCTCAAATGATGCTCTATGATATTATTGGTAATAATAGAATTACAATGAACACAGGATTTGTAACTGAAGACTATAATGAGTTAATTCAAGAGCTAATGCTTACTGAATCTGCTTGGATTCATGAAGAAAATGATGTAACACCTATAGTTCCAAAAACAAGTTCTTTCACTTATAAAACAGGGGTAGATGATAAGCTTATAAACTTCACAGTTGAATTTGATTATGCTTTTGACACTATAAACAACATAAGATAAACTAAATAAATGCAGACTATACAGCTTTATGTAGATGGACAAAGGGTAGAGATGTTTTCTGATGAGAGTATTCAGTTGACATCCTCTATCCAAGATGTTAAAGATATATCTAAGATATTTACAGACTATTCGCAAACATTCAATGTTCCTGCGTCAAAGACTAATAATAAAATATTTAAACACTACTATAATAATGCCATTCAAAACGGTTATGATGCAAGGTTTAGGAGTGCAGCTATAATAGAACTAAACCAATCTCCTTTTAGAAAGGGAAGTATTAGACTTAATAGGGTTAAGCTAAAGAATAATAAAGCTTATTCTTACGAACTAACCTTCTTTGGCTCTATAGTATCTCTTTCAAGGGTATTGGGAGACGATAAGCTGAAGAATCTAAATTTATCTGCATATAATCATGAGTGGACTTATAATAATGTCTTGCAAGGCTTAGAAACAGGCTTATCATTTAACGGAGATTCCGCAGCAGTTATTTACCCACTTATTAGTCCAAAAAGAAGGTTTATATATGACTCTGATGCAGGCTACACACCTATAGACAACTATGCTAATGTAGGTTCTGCTTTGGTAGGTGAAGGTTTTTTGCCGCAGGATTTAAAGCCCGCAATTAGGTTGATTAGGATTATAGAGGCTATAGAGGCAGATTATCCACTTATATTCTCAAGGGACTTCTTTGGAACGCCATTATTTGAAGAGCTTTATATGTGGATGCACAGAGGAGCGGGTCAGATAAATTACTCTGAAGGTGTTTCAACTCAAAACATCTCTAATTGGGGTTTAACTTCTGAGGATTTACCATGTGGAACTGATAAAGCTACATTTTTTGATGATTACTTTGCTTTTACTTCTACATTTTCTAATATAGAAGATTATATTGATGGTGATGCAACATTAACTATAACTCCTGATGATTTAAATGGTGAATATAGCTATAAAATAATAGATTTAGTTTCTGATACAACTTTATACGAAGAAACTAATGTTAAAGGTGTACAAAATCATATAGTAGATATGCTTACCCCTTTAGGTCAAAGCAGTAAAAATTGGGAAATACAAGTTCAATTATCTACAAAAGGAGGAAGCTCTTTCTTGTTATATGACGCTCAATGGTATGTTAGAACGTATATTATTGGAAGAGGAGGAGATTTAGATTGTTTAAATCAACAAACTTATAGTGCTTTATCTCAAAACATGATAGGTGAGGTTTTATTAGAGAATCAAACTCCTGATATAAAAGTGATAGACTTATTAACGGGACTATTTAAGATGTTTAACCTAACTGCTTATGTAAATGATGCAGGTACGATTGTGGTAGATACTTTAGACAGCTATTATGGTAGTTACGCAACTGCAACTAAACATGATATAACAAAATATATAAAGGTTGATGATTCTATTGTTGAAAGAGTCCCTCTTTATTCAAATATAGACTTTAGATTTGGAGACCCATACACTTTCTTGTCTGTAGAGTTTGAAGAGAGAAATGGTCAGCAATTTGGAGCAGAATACTTTAATGTAATTATAGGTGGTGAATATATTGATGGGTCTACTTATGATGTAAAGCTTCCTTTTGAAAAGGTTTTATATGAGAGATTAGTTGATGACAATGATGATAGCGAGACTAATGTAGCTTATGGTTGGTTTGTTAGTGAAAATGAAGATACTGTAAAAGGTAATCCGCTATTGTTTTTTAATGTAAATCAGACTTTAGGAGCTAAGAATATATACTTTAGAAGTGCTGATGGAATTACAGTTTCAACACCTGCGACATATAATAGACCAAGTAATGTAAATGAAACAGGTACTCAAACATTAAACTTTGATACTGAAAACGATGAGTTTAACTTAGTGTTTAATGAACAGTCTTTGTTTAAGAACTACTATAAAACATATATAGAGTCTGTGTTTAATCAGTATAACAGAATAACAAAAATAAATGCTTTATTACCAATTAAAGTTCTCTCTAAATATAAACTTAATGACAGGTTTGTTATAAACGGAGAAAGTTATAAAATAAACTCAGTAACATCAAACTTAATGAGCGGCAATAGTCAAGTTGAATTAATAGAAGATATAGAATAACATGGTAAAAAATATAATAGACTTACTAAATGCCTCTGATTGGTTAATTGGAGATGAAGATATAGATTTAGCTAAAGGCAAATATAAAGCACCTATAACTTACTCCGAATTAAAACAAAGACTTAAAAGACATAAAACTAAATTGTAATGGCGGATTTAAACAAAATTATTAATATAAGGGTTGATTTTGGCAATGGCAAAGTTACTGTTAATGGATTAACTTCAAGCATAAAGGATTTAGACAAAGCCTCACAAAACTTAGCTAATACCTTTATAGCAAAGGTAAAACCTGCTTTTGACAATACCGAAAGGTCGCTTTTATCTCAAATTACAATACTAAAAAAACAAAGAGCTGAGATAGCACAAACGGCAATTCAATATGGACAGTTTAGTGATAAAATAAGAGTTTTACAAGCTGAATTATCTCATTTACAAGGAAAAACATCAAGCGCAGCAGCAGGTTTTAAGAACATGCGTAATAGTTCGGGTTTAGCCTCTCAAACTCTTGTTGAGGTTGGTAGAACTATTTCCGATGCTAACTATGGTTTTACCGCTGTAGCAAACAACTTATCTCAATTAGGATATTATTTTATCACCTTAACTAAAGAGGCAGGTGGTTTTAGAAATAGCATGAAGGATTTAGGTAAGCAAATGCTTGGCGCAGGTGGACTTATAATTGCATTTCAATTAATAATATTCTTAATAGAAAAATACACATTAGCCCAAAGAGGAGCTAAAAAAGCTACGGAAGATTTAACAAAGGCTTTAGCAGAAGCTGAAACTTCTATAACAAAATTAGAGGGCTTAAATTCAATACTTAAAGACGTAACCGCTTCAGCCAACGACCAAACAAATGCTTTAAGAGCTTTAGTGAAAGATGGTTACGATGAAGCTATTGGGGGTACTGAAGATTATATTGCAGCTAAAAAAGAATTATTAAAATATAATGTACTTGAAAAAATATCATCTGAAGACTTAACAAAATCAATTCAGGAAGAATTAGTAATAAAAAGAGCTTTAGCTAAAGACCAAGAGGACACCAACGCTAAATTAGCTTCAGCAAAAGGATATTCGTTATCAACAGGTACTTCAACTCAAAAAGTAGATACAGAAGAAATAAAAGCAGGAATAAAAAGTGGATTTGTTATAAGGGAGTCTGAATATCAAAAACAACTAAATATTGTTACCACTAAAAGAGCAAAAGACGCTGAAGCATTGTTTAATATGTTTCAAGAAATTACAGATAACTTAGAAGCCAACCCTTTCTTGTGTTTGCTTTTTGGTGATTGTAAAAAACAAAAGGGTGGCGATAGCAGGTTAAAAGACTTCAAAACTGATTTATTTGATACAGCAAAAATAGAAGAAAAATTCAGGCAAGAGTCTCTTAAATCAGAATTGCTGACTGAAGAGGAGAAGATAGCAAGAAAAAGAGACTTCTCAGTAGAGGAAATAAAATTAGCTTATGAGGTTTATTTAGAGAAAGAAAAGATAAGGTTACAAGAGTATCTATCTTCTAAAGCTACAGATGAACAAAAAGCTCAAGCGGTATCAAGGTCTTTAGAAGCTCAGAAAAAAGCTTTTCAGTCTTTAAATGATGTTATTGTTCAGATTAACAATGTAGCCGAAGCTGACACAACTCTTCTTACAAGAAAAAGAGCTGAAATATTTTTAGCAGACTTAGAGGCTACTAAAGCTTTCGTGCTTGCCACAAATGCTTTAATGGCTTCTGAAAAAATAAATACATTAGCCGCATTTAATAGAAGCGCAATAGACGCTATTGATTTAGAAAACGAAGCTAATATAATAGCTCATAAAGAAAAGTTAAGGTTATTAGGTGTAGAGAAAAACGCAAGAATAGCTAACGGCTTAGACACAGATAAAGTTGATGCTCAAATATCTTTAGAAGTAAGCAAAAGAAAGACACAGGAAACTGAATCTTTTAGAAAATCAGAAGCTGCTAAACTTGCCATTGCTAATCAAGTTGGAAATGCTATTATTGCTATTGCAGGAGAAGGTTCTGCTGTAGGTAAAGCAGTTGCTGTTGCTATGGCTACTATGAATACTTACGAAGCTGTTACTGCTGCATTAGGGGCTAAACCTTATGGGCCTTGGAATATTGCACAAGCTGCTGCCGTTGCTGCAATGGGATTTGTTCAAGTTAGAAACATATTAAAAACAGAAATTCCTTCTCCAAAAGGAGGGGGCGGTGGCGGCGGTTCTGCGGGAGTTACAATTACTCCACCTGACTTTAATATAGTAGGTCAGTCAGCAAGTAACCAATTAGCTTCTGCTGTTCAGGGGCAATTTAGCCAACCTGTAAAAGCCTATGTTGTGTCTAAAGACGTTTCTACAGCACAAGAGATGGATAGAAACATAGTTGCAACGGCAAGTTTGGGCTAAACAAAACAAAAGTGAAATTATAAGTTATCATATTATGAAAACAATAGAATTATATATAGACGAAGAAAATGAGTTTAATGGAATAGAGGCTATCTCAGTTGTAGAAAACCCTGCCATAGAAGAAGAGTTTATAGCCCTAAACAGCCACGAAGTTAAATTAGCTGAGGTTGATAGTGAGAAAAGAATCCTTATGGGGGCTGCTCTTATACCTAATAAAAAAATATATAGAAGTAATGGAGAAGAAGAATATTATATTTTCTTTAGCGAAGAAACTGTACGCAAAGCTTCAGAGTTGTTTTTATCGAGAGGTAAACAAAACAATTCAACATTGGAACATGAAGTGCAACTAAGCGGAATGTCTGTTGTTGAGTCTTGGATAGTAGAAGACTTAGAGAAAGACAAAAGCAAAAAGTACAACCTTAATGTACCTATTGGAACTTGGATGGTTTCTGTTAAAGTAAACAATGAAAAGGTTTGGCGAGAGTTTGTTAAATCGGGCAAGGTGAAGGGATTTAGCGTAGAGGGTTTCTTTGCTGACGGCCCAAAGAACAAAGCTAAGGAGGGCGTTCAAGAAGAGATGGCGGCTCAAGAAGCCTTAGATATTATCAAGAAAGCTTTATTAAACATAAATGGCTAAAATTCAATCTGTTGTTAAGTACGAAAAACCTTCCGTAAACAGAAAGGGCGTACACGCAAAAAGCAAGACCTCTAAGTTGAAGTCAAGTAAGAATTATAAGAAAACATATAAAGGACAGGGTTAATAGCTAAAACTAAAAAAATTTATGCGTAACGACAAGTTTAAAACTCCATCACATACAAGTCCAAAATCATCAAATAGAGCTTGTTTGTGTGATAACGGAACTTATTCAAGGAAGTGTTGTAAAGGAAATATTATCAACCAAGGAATAGGTAGTATTACAAAAATAATCGAATAAAAATACAACAAAGATAACTAATATAGTTATCATAACATATTGTAATTAATAAACAATTAAATATATGAAAGCCACAGAACTTGTAGAAAAACTAAAGAATGTTTTCTTGAGCGAAGAGTCTGTTGAAGTTCAAACTGAAGTTCAATTAGAAGCCGCCAAGGAAGTTGTGGTAGAAGAAAATCTTGCTGAAACGCCTATCGAAGATGAGGTGTCTACTGAAGACGTAATAGAAGACGTTACAGAAGAAGCGGATAAGTATGCTACCAAAGAAGAATTAGCTACAGCCGTTGCAGAAATGAAAGCTATGTATGACGCCATTATGGAAAATATGTCAACAGAAGCTGAAATTGAAGTACCTGCTGAATTAAAAGAAGACCTGTCTGCTCAAGAGCCTGCTTCAAAACCTATGTCTCATAATCCTGAAGCTATGGTAGAAAAAAGACAGCTTAACCTTTACGGACAACAAAGACCACAGACGACATTAGACTCTGTATTTGCAAAAATAAACAAACAATAAACCTAATAAAACAAAAATTAAAATGGCTACAACTACTAACATTACTACTACCTACGCAGGTGAGTTTGCAGGTAAATATATCTCTGCTGCTTTATTGTCTGCTTCTACTATTGAAAATGGTGGAATTACAGTAAAACCAAATGTGAAGTACAAAGAGGTAATGAAAAAATTATCTACAACTGACCTTGTTGCAGACGCAACTTGTGATTTTGGCGCTACTTCAACTATTACATTAACTGAAAGAATCTTACAACCTGAAGAGTTTCAAGTAAACTTAGAGTTATGTAAGAAAGATTTCGTATCTGATTGGGAAGCAATTTCTATGGGATATTCTGCATTTGATAACCTACCTCCAACATTCCAAGATTTTTTAGTTGCTCATGTAGCTGCTAAAGTTGCTGAAAAAACAGAACAAACTATTTGGTCAGGAGCTAACGCTACCGCAGGTGAATTTGACGGACTTGTTACTTTAATGACTGCCGATGCTGCTGTTATTCCTGTAGCAGGAGTTGCTGTTACAGCGGCTAATGTTATTGAGAAATTAGGAGATGTAGTAGATGCTATACCTTCTTCATTATACGGAAAAGAAGACCTTTATGTGTATGTTTCTCAAAACGTAGCAAGAGCTTATGTTAGAGCTTTAGGTGGATTTGCAGCAGCAGGTTTAGGTGCAAATGGTACTAACGGACAAGGTACTCAATGGTGGAATAACGGTTCATTGTCTTTTGATGGTGTTAAAATCTTTGTTGCAAATGGATTAGCCAATGACCACATGGTAGCGGCTGAAAAATCTAACTTATTCTTTGGAACAGGTCTTTTATCTGACCATAACTTAGTGAAGGTTATTGACATGGCGGACTTAGACGGAAGTCAAAATGTTCGTGTAATTATGCGTTATACAAGTGGAGTTCAGTACGGAATTGGTTCTGATATTGTTCTTTACTCTTAATAACATATATTAAATAAATAAAAAGGGTAGGTAAGCCAAACAGCCTGCTTGCCCTTTTTTAATAACAATAACCTTAAAATATATAACAAATGGCTTGTGATTTAGCAATAGGTAGGGTAGAACCTTGCAAAGATAGCGTTGGTGGGTTGAAAAACTTGTATTTTGTTAATTACGGAGATTTAGGAGCAATCAGTTATGATGTTACTAATACAGATGTAATTGACGCAATAGCAGGTACTCCCGATGCGTACAAATATGAAATTAAAGGAGCTTCTTCTTTTACTCAAAACATTCAATCAAGTAGAGATACAGGAACGACTGCATTTGAGCAAGTAATTGAAGTTACTTTAAAGAAATTAACTGTAGCTGACCATAAAGAGCTTAAAATTTTAGCTTACGGAAGACCTCATGTTATCATTGAAGATAATAATGGGAACTACTTTTTAGCAGGATTAGAGCATGGTGCAGATGTAACAGGTGGTACTATTGTAACAGGAACGGCTATGTCTGATTTAAGTGGTTATACACTTACTTTAACAGCTATGGAAAAAGCTCCTGCTAACTTCTTAGGAGATACTCCTACAGCAGTTGGATTTACAGTAGTAGTAGGCGCTTAAACATAGAAGCGTATAATATTCTTAAACATAGTACATAAACTCAGGAGGGCTTCGGCTCTCCTTTTTTATTATAAAACAAAAATGAACTTTTCAGTTATCATAATATGATAAGATTATTGCCTAATACAGAATCTCAGATAATTGATGTTGTTCCAAGGGAGTTTCCTACAGCGGAAGCTAACTTTGATAACATCACTTTGGTAATAACTGAGGATGGCACAAACATATCTGAAACTATTACTGACATTGTTGCTGAGGTTGATAATAATGATAGCAACTACGTTTATTTAGACATAACTTTCTCTATTTTAAGGGAGGGATATGGTTATTACTTAGAATTTACGAAAGCGGGTGATTTGTGGTTTAGAGATAAGGCTTATTCAACTGCTCAAATAGATAAAACCGTTAAACATACTTTAAATACAAATGAGTATGAAGAGTATAATGGCTCAGGAAGCGATTATATCATTTTAGATTAATACTTATGGCTAATAGAAAAATAACATTAAATAAAACTACGAGACCAACTAACAAGTTTAGTGATGGGTCTGTTAGGATTGTTAATCTTTCAGGATACGCTGCTCCTGAGATAAAAGAGGTATATGGCAAGGATTGGGTTTTGTATGGCGAAAACAACGATTACTTCGACAATCTAATTGAAAAATACTTAGGCAGCCCAACAAACTCAGGTTGTATTAATGGAATTGTTGAGATGATTTACGGTAGAGGTTTAAATGCTACTGATTCTGAAATCAAGCCTGAGATGTACGCTAAGATGAAACTACTTCTTACTGCTAAAGAAGTTAAAAAGGTAGTTAATGATTATAAAATGCTTGGGCAATCAGCTATGCAGCTTGTTTACAACAAGGACAAATCAAAGATAACTCAGGTTCTTCATTTTCCAATGGAAACCCTTAGAGCTGAAAAGGCTACAGAAGGTCAAATAAAGGCATACTATTATCACCCAAAATGGGCTGAGATTAAGCCTTCTGACAAACCTAAGAGAATACCTTCTTTTGGTCATGGAAGCAAATCAGATGTTATTGAAATGTTTGTTATTAAGCCTTATAAATCAGGTTTCTATTACTATGCACCCGTAGATTACAACGGTTGCTTACAATACTGCGCCTTAGAAGAAGAGGTGTCTAATTATCATATAAACAACATTAAGAATGGTTTACAGCCCTCTTTACTTATAAACTTCAATAATGGAGTGCCTAATGAGGAGACTCAGGAGTTATTAGAGCGTAAGATATATGATAAGTTTAGCGGAACGTCAAATGCGGGTAAGTTTATTCTTACATTTAACGACTCTGCTGAAACCAAAGCAGACTTAGAGCCTATACACCTACCTGATGCTCATGCACAATACCAATTCTTATCTACAGAAAGTAGAGAGAAGATTATGATGGGCCACAGAATTGTTTCGCCTATCTTAATGGGTATTAAAGACAACACAGGCTTTGGTAATAACGCAGAGGAACTTAGAACGGCATCTATTATCATGGATAATGTTGTTATTAGACCATTTCAACAATCTTTAATAGATGGGTTTGAGGAAATACTTAATTTCAACGGAATATTCTTAAACTTATACTTTATTACTCTTCAGCCTATTGAATTTACAGAGTTAGATAACATATCAACTAAAGTAAGAAAAGAAGAAGAGACAGGGGAGAAACAAGTTGAAGTTTTATCATCTCAAGAAGAGGTTTTGCTTAATGATTTCTCAGATGAAGATGGTGAAGATATGTTCTCTCAATTAGAAGACTTAGGAGAGGTTATAAGCGATGAATGGGAGTTGGTTGATAATAGTGTATTAGACGGCACTGAAATGTCTTTAGATGAGCTTAAAACCACCTTAGCAAGCGTTTCTAAGTCAGATGCTAACCCAAATAAAGACTCTAAGCAAGACAATGCGGGGTTTAAAGTAAGATATGCTTACACCCCTTTAAGAAAGAGTGATGGTAGTCGTGAGTTCTGTAAGAAAATGGAGGTTCTTACTGAAAAGAATATCGTATTCAGAAAAGAGGACGTTGGAATGATGTCTTTTAAAGGTGCTAACAGAGAGCTTGGTCATAAGAAGCAAAACTATAGTTTGTTTTTATACAAAGGAGGAAAAAACTGCAAGCATCTTTGGGAAAGAAGAGTTTATAAAAAGAAAGTAGGAGTTGATACAGAGGTGGAAGCTTCTGAGGCTACTGAAGACGGATTTGTTGAACCCACCAACCCAAAAGAAGTATCAGTAAGACCTGCTGACATGAAAAATGGAGGAGCTTATCCAAACACTAAAAAATAATTAATATGGCAAACAAAGCTCTATTTATAGGATTAGAAGAACTAAAACGCAAGTCCATTATTGATGGAAATGTGGATAATGATAAAATAATACAATTTATTGAAGTAGCGCAAGATACACATATCCAAAACTACTTAGGTGGTAAGTTATATGCTAAATTACAGACTTTAATACTAAACGGAACTATATCTGATGGCGGAAATGCAGACTATAAAAACTTATTGGACGACTATATCAAGCCTATGCTTATATGGTTTACTCAAAGCAACTACCTTCCTTTTGCAATGTATCAAATTAACAATGGAGGGGTTTACAAACATCGTTCTGAAAATGCGGAAACTATTTCGCTTGAAGAAATGAACATGATGCTAAACAAGGTTACTGAGACTGCTGAGTTTTATACAAGAAGATTTGTTGATTACATGAATTTCTATAGTAACTTATTCCCTGAGTATAATCAATCCACTAATGGAGAAATGTATCCTGACAAAGATGTAAACTTTCATTCTTGGGTGTTATAATGGAGCAAAAGGAAATTAAAACATATAAGCCAAAAGGCAGTAATATAATAAAGCTTGAAGCTTACTTAAAACAAATTAACAAAGATGTCAAACAGCATAAATTGGGGAAAGATATATTGTGAGATGGAGCAATCTGATGCTTTTGGTGCTGATACACTTTGGAGTACTAACGCAATAAATGATACTGCTTCTCCTTCTTGTTGGCTTACCTTTGCTCTAACCGCAGACACTACAAGATACTTAGCAGATACAACACAATTAACCGCAGATAGAACACAACTTTAACAAAATAAAAAAATGGCAAAAAAAGTAATAGCAATAGGAACAACCGCTAATGACGGAACAGGAACTCCATTAAGAACAGCCTTTGGATGGATTAACGACAACTTTACAGAACTCTATACTGATGACGCAGGAGATGTAAACTCAGTAACAGCAGGAACAGGTATATCTGTAAACCAAACAACAGGAGCG
>TARA_R110000822_G_scaffold45387_1_pt1 | contig 15217 bp, 1 predicted proteins | sample TARA_R110000822 | Tara Oceans TARA_R110000822 (sample SAMEA4397666) | marine metagenome | biome: Polar Biome; feature: [SRF] surface water layer (ENVO:00010504); material: water (ENVO:00002006), including particulate matter (ENVO:01000060) such as... | depth 5 m | reverse complement strand
CTACAATGGTATCTTCGTATGCTGTATTAGCGGCCCATTGTGCTACATTACTAGTATAGGTTATTCTATCAAACTTTATTGTACTGTCTATACTTCTGACAGTATTGTAACCGCCTTGGCTACCAAACTCACTGCTCAATACTGCGTATGCTGTTGCACCTTCGCCTGTACCGTTAATTACCACGTTTGGTGTAGTAGTATATCCTGAACCTGCTTTAGTAACAGTAATGCTGGTTATGGTACCATTGGCAGCACTTATGGTTGCTATTGCATTTGCTCCAGAGCCGCCGCCACCTGAAATTTCTACGTTTGGTGCGATAGTGTAGTTTTGACCTACATTACCAACAAGAACTTCACCAACCTTGAGCTTGTAATTATTTGCGTATGGCGAATACAAATCAGTAGTAAAGTAGGTGCTATCAGAGGTTACTTGAATGTTTGGTGATCTAAAAGTTCCTTCGTTTGAGAACCAACGTGATGGGATGTCAAAATCTGTCCAACTACCAGTTGCACTGTCAGCTTTAGTGTATATAGGAACAAATTCTCTTAATTGTGTTCTATATGGCTTAACTTCATTGATGTACTCTTCGTAAAAATCTTGATTATCTTTGTTATAGTTAGGTAACTGCTCAAGTGATCTTAACTTGTGAAATACGTCAATGAAACTGGTTTTAAAGATCCAGTCTGGGCTCTTCTGTTCTTCAAATACATAATTGATTAATGCAAAGAATACCTTATTAAATTCAAGAGCTAAACTACCAATCAAAATCTGTGTGTATAGACTATCAAAAATGTTTGCAGTTTCAGTTCCAGCTTGGTTGTCAAACACTAAAGAATCAAACACACCACTGTCAAATCCTACACTTGTTTGTGTGTCATACAATGCACTACTTAACTTAATTGTAGCATTTTGAGCCGATATTAAAGATAATTGTCCCGTAGTTTCGTGTCTATACACAGCCCAGTTACCTGCGCCGTCATCTAATACTTTGATATAATCATTGTTTGCTAATACTAGTTTTTGAATATCGCCATAGGTATTAACAGTATAGGCGATTACGTTGCCAGCGATATAAGTGCTGTCGTACCAATCTATAGGTGTCCACCACAGATCTGTTTTGTAGCTTTGGCTACGTACTAGTTCAAATTCTCTAGTTGTGCCGTTAAACTCAAATAAAGACCATTTATTGTTATAACGGCTGTCTTGAGGAATTAAAATAGTGTATCCGTCTGCAAAGTCTGTAGTGTCTAAGTATTCTACATCTGTGTATGATGCTACCTGAGCGTCATAACTAGCAGGGAAAGGTTCCTCAGCATATAGACTTGTGGCAGTGGAAGTCAGTAATATTGGATGTTTTTTTAATAGTGTATTAGCTTCAGTCACAAAGACTGTTAGGGCGGCTATTCTATCAACAAATAGTGCCTGTCTAGGCTTAGATAATATACCAATCCTATCTTGTGGTTTTAGTGTGACATCAGGTACCAATCTACCTCTACTATCTTCACCACGTAAACTATCACGTAACTTATCTATTACTCTACTAGGTATAGTACTTGCGGGGTTGCCTTGTTGGACTAAGCCAAATTCATTGTGTATCAGCTGATCGTCGTCAACTGTTGAAGTGTCTAAGTGTAAGATGACATCACTGCCTGTGATCTTTTCATTGATATTATACAAATTAAGACTACTAGGGGAAGTTAATCCTACATAGGGAATATTTTGATCTTTGGGACTTGTGATGTACTGTTCAAGTAAACTAGTGCTTATTCGTCTTTTTGCAACGTTGGCATCAACGCCAGTCTTTCCGCTTACCCAGTAATAGTATTTGTTCATAATAATACCAGTAGCAGGATCAACAAAAGTTGTTTGTGTATAAGCAGAATTATCACCATGCTTAGGCACACCGTCCCCGCTATTTGCTACATACTGGCTAGGCAACACATTACTCTCGACCCATTCGTAAATTTCTACTGTACTGCCAGGAAATAAACTACCCCAATTAATGCTTCTATAGAGCAACGATCCTTGTTCGTAGTCAATGAAATTAGCTACACTTGTATCCCACCACGTCTTGCCAATTTGGTTAGTAGTCCAATAAAAAGAGTCGCTGGAAATAAGGGTGCTACTTGTTGTGGTGTTGTAAGAAGCTGGGTCAAACTCTTCTATGTAGTCAAGTTCTTGATCAACAACACCCAATAGTTTGCCTTTAGCAGGATCAAGTATATCTAGGTAATTTATTATAGTCTGCGATTTTTTATTGTACATAAATGCAGAATTTAGTGCATCAACAGCTACCCTTGGTTCCTTGTATCTCAGTAATTCCCATCCTGGCTTACTACTTTGATTATAATAACTATACACGCTTCCGCCGCCGACAGCAACATCCGAATCATTGGTTACACCAATTACCATAATATCATTTACAATATCAATATCAGCACCGTAGTCGTCTCCTGTTTCAACGCCAGGGGCGGTTAGTTTTTGACTAAATGTGAAAATAGATGGATAGTCTTCAGACTCATAAGGGTTACTGATTAGGTCATACATGTACACTGCGCCAGAGTCTTTAACTATCTTAACGAATATAGTTGACAGACTGTCAAATGTTGTTACTGTTTCAGCAACATCAAATGTCGTTGGAGTTATGGTATCTGCACCCTCACTTGATATAGCTAATTTACCCACACTCTGACTTAACCCAATTGCTGTGCCAAACTTTTCCCCTATCTGGTTGGGATGTGTAATAACTTGTGTATGTTTGTATATTTCCAAGCCAAGATCTGTTAGCCCTGTTCCTGAACCTGACGATGTGATATTTAACTTTTCAGTAGCTACAGCAACATTGGATGTTAATTTTAATTTGTAATCAACCACTGACGCAGTTACCCCAGGAATACTCAAGGCATTAATATCCTGAACTGTTGATGCTAACGAAGTGCTAGTGAACACAACCCGTCTATTATTAATAATTATACTGTCGCCTGGGGTAACTGTAGCATCACTAACTGTTCCTGTAACATTACCGTATACCCTACCAAGATTGACTAGTCTGTAAACTGCGCCTGAACTATACTGGTTTTTAAAGTAAGAAGGTGCAGACCCATATAAGTTGCAACCGGTACCGCATAATTGTACATCCGTTCCAAATCGTTGGCCGTTTACACCTGTCAGACTAGGAGTAATAATTTGATCTTGTACAAAGTTATTAGTTTCAATTCTGAGGGTCTGCCCAATTGCAGGAATGTCGAACGGATTAAACTGTATACTGCTTGGTGCTACTGTATAATAATCACTATTTTCAACTAGTTCTGTATTGTCTAATAGAACCCTGTGGTCGTTAGCAAACACATCTGGTGCTGTGTACGTTGACGAAATGCCATCTGTGGTAAACTCTGTAATAGTTCTATGGTACACATACAAGAGACCATCGTTGCCTTGCGATCCCACAACCGCAGTGTCGCTACCAATAGCAACAACACTACCATCTGAATTTGTAGCCAAACTTGATCCAAAGTGTGTACCTGCATTTCCACTAATTGTCGTTAGGTTAGTATAGTAACTACCACGTTTGAATACTTGTATACGTTCGGTTGTTGCTGGTGGTGTTACGAATGTTATAGTTTCGCCACTAACAGTATATTCAATTGTTGGGACGTACTCCACTGCACGTAGTTGTGAGTTCACAACAACTTCCGTTGGGTCACTGGTTAGAATTGATACGTTACTGAATATTGAAGTAACCCCTAATTGTGTGTCTGACACAATATTAGCCGCTACATTTGCGCTATTAATTGCAATTAAATCTGTATCAGTAAATGCCGCAACATTTCCTGTAATAATAACAACATTAGTAGATGTCATGTCTCTGGTACTATCAAAAACAACTGTACCACTCGCTGTAGATGTTGTACCTGGACTTTGATATGTAATAGTATCATTGACTGCAACAGGTACGTTGGCATCTAATACTAGGCCGTACCTTTGGATAGGTAAATTTACTACATCCACTGCTGTTCTAGTATTTAACTGGTAACAAAATACTTTGTTAGCACCACTGGCACCAACATACAAATAAAGTGCATCTCTGCTAATCGCTAAACTTGAACCAAATAAGTCACTTGTATTGCCTGCCGCATCAGTTAGGATTTGTTGAATAATGCCGTCTTTAAAGATATAAACATATCCCTTACCGTTTGAACTATCTGGTGCGCTAACAGCAACATAGCCTTGAGCATTTACAACCTTAAATCCAAAACTGTCTAGTCCGGCACTTTGGGCACTCAAAGCAAAAGATGCAGACCAAGAATTGGTTACAGATCTAATAAATGAATTTACTCGACCTGGACCAGATCCAGGTGATCCTACATACATTAGTTGAGCAAAGTTTGGTTCTATGCTAACTGTTTTTCCAAAATTATCATTGCCCGACAGTTTACTAGAATCTAATTCTGCTTTGCTATTATAAACCCACGGGCTTGTTTTATTATATACGCCCCAGTTACTGTTTGCATCTAAATTTTCTACCCATACTTTATCATTTTCTTGCCAACCAGATACTGGCATGACAGATTGAATATCAACAGGATTATTTACTTTGGCACTAGATAGCCTATACAACAAACCGTTTCCGGTAACTATTGCTTCTTCTTGTAAATCCAATAAGTTTCGTGTAATCGTGATACTAAATCTAGTAGTATCAATAACGTTATCTACTTTGTATGCTCCATCAAATCTCGAATCAAAATTCTTAATTAATACCACATCATCAACTGCTAATCCGTGATTTGCATTAAAAACAACTTCTGCAGAACTTTCGTCAAGGTTACGCAATATAAACACTAAACCGTTAATATAAGTTGCTCTAAAAACATTCCAAGTATTGTTAAAATCTTTAGCTACCCAAATCTTATAGCCTGTTCCTATCTGATCTATTAGTGCTGAGATAGAATCGTAATCGCTTAAATTAAACAGTGTAGTGTCTACATCTGACAGGTTTACAAATCCGGCAACTGGTAACGGACGTAGTTTTTGAAACTGCGTGGTATCTTCTGTTCTAAAGATATTAGCTTTGTATTCATTGGATATCTTATAGATATCGTTTTCTGTAAATGGAACTGTTCCTTCTTGTGCGACATTGGATTGGTCTGTGTACTGCACCAACGTAGGATTATTCTTAATTACGGTATCATCTAATATAGTTTCAATGAACGCATTTGTATCCAAGGATCCGTATTCACCAACCCGTAACGCCCAATTTTCGTACCAGTCAATGTTTGAATCTAAATTTCCAAACTTACCACCTTCTAAGGCGTTAATTGAATTGGGTGTACCTTTTTGTGTAATCAATCCTTGATAGTACTTTGACTGTGTGGTTGCATCTATACCCAAGTTCGTAAAATATTGTCTTTCCCTGAAGCCAATAATGCCATTACTGAATAACTGCACTTCTTCATCTGCAGGTTGATTATCTATGTCATAGAAGTTAATAGCGAGTCTTGCGTTTGACGCAAAGTTCCTAAGCATCCCACTTTGTAACTCAGATTTATCAAACTGTTTCCACTTAGTGGTTTGGAAATTTGAGTCAGCAGTTATGTTTTCTAATGCTGTGTAGTATCTATTTTTTTGCTGAACTATAGAACCTTTCAGGTAATCAGTTCCACCGGACCATGTGTCAATTTCATCACTGTTGTACATAAAACCTGGCAGTTCAAGACTACCATTCCAGGAGCCTGTCTTATGCCCAACGAACTTTAACCTGTACTGTCTATTGCCCAGTTCTGGTACATAAATGACATCGTTAAATTCTGTCACATTGTCCAAGATCAATAAATGTTCCATTTGCACTAAACTAAGTTCAGCAAATCCTACTGTTTTTTGATTGTTAGATTGGAACGTAAACAAGTTGTCTTCTCGATAAACTGAGAAGTCGCTTTTCCCAATGGGTTTGAAGTTTAAGTCAAGGACCCTACTACCAAATGGCGCATTTTTAATTTCATCAACTATCGCTGTTGGCTCATAAACTTTAAATGTGTTACTAATTGGGCTTAGAACAAGAATGTTATTTACTTTCCATCCTTGCGTTGTCCAGTGTAAAAATTCTCTAGCACTTAGAACAAAGTCTTTTTGTTGTTTCAGCGAACTTTCGGTGTCTACAAAAATAAATCCTCGACTTTGCAATATTCTTTGATAGCCTATTAGGAAATCAACTACTTGTTGTGCTGTGTTAAACTCAAAGCCATACGGAATTGTAAGTTTTTCTTTCTTAAAATCCCTAAAAATAACAGCACGAGCATCACCTTCAGTGATTGAATATGCGTTATTGTTGGGCCGACTAGGAATAATACTAAAATAAGGATTAGTTAAGTCATACCCACTGACAGTGTACCCGTTAGCACTCTTTTGTATAATTACAGCACTATAGGTAATTTTCCTAATAGGACTACCTTTGTATATTTGTAGCTTATAGTTTTCGTCAGGTATCACGACACTATTGGTTATACTGCCAGGACTACTTTGCTCTGCAAGTAGCTCTACAAATTTTTTGTCAGTGTATCCCGCTACTTTATGCGTTAATTGAACATTTAACTTTGATAAGTTGTTAATTATTGCGCTGGGTGCTGAACCAACACCCAAATTGGTTATGTAATCTGTAATCCAGTTTAAATAACCAGCAGTACGTTGTGTTTTGCCGGTTGCATCTACGTATCCGTTAACCTGTAACGCTGTAGGAGTTATGTGCTGGTTTGTTTCATCTATTTCAAACTGTCCGGTAAACAAATTTCTATTGTATCTGTGTACGTTTGCTTGTAGTCCAAAGAATCTTGCAGGTTTCATTAATGCAAATGCTAACATCACTGCAAACGGATACTCACTACTACGTCTCCATGCAAGTTCAACAGGACCTATGTCGCCAACTGCAAAACTAGTATTGGCTTTGCTACCATCAAAATCAGTAACTAACATTTCTTCCGGGCTACGCAGGTTACCGTTGTCGTCAACAGGAACATACTGGCTGAGGTTCGGTCTGATGTAACGTAAGTCAATCCCTTGTCGTGTGCCACTATGAATATAACCTATACTAAGGTCTGACCATAGGATGTTGTTTCCGCCCGTGTAAGGAGCCACTCCATATCTTGCATCCCAGTAGTTTGGTTTTTCGCTGAATCCCAACATCTCCCACGGATGTGTGTGTGGTCGATCAGTATCATAGAAATATCTATAAATGCTTCTCCAAGTGCCAGGTAAACTTTCGCCGTTGACTACATCTCTCGCAAGTTTATAGTTCCATGTGAAAGGATCGCTTGCCTTAAAATAATCGTTTGTTGTAAAGTCAACCCTATTAGTGCCTACCCATGCTAAGAAACCTTGGCTGAGGATTTGGGTAAACTCTGCTCTGGTATAATCAGTCTCTCTGAATTTGCCTGGCATGTAATCATTAACGTTAAATGTGTTAGTATCGTATTCAACCTTAATGTTGTTATAAATCCTACGCTCAAGCTCAAGTAATAGGTCGTCTCTAAAGTCATTGAATGCCGGTGTTATACTACCGTCGTGCCCTTGTATTACGTTAACTGGTGTGCGCAGTGTATTGTCTAGATATTTCTCAGGAATGAACTTGGGAAACATGCCCATCTTGGTAGGGGTCTCAGGGACAAAACTGCCATCTGTGTCACTGTATTCTACTATATCTAGTTTGTCGTCAAACAGTAGTTTAAAATTACTCGTAAAAGTTATTGCGGCACGATCTGTGTTAACCGTGTAGTCTCTACCTTTTATGACTAAAAACTTTGTCGTAACATTGTCAATAGTCCTTGTCAAGTAAACCAAAATAGACTTATTGTTTGGTTTCGTGTCATCAAATATACTTGTAATTTCGTAAGTGATAATGTCTGGGTCAATAACTGTATATGTTGGTACTAAGTTTCTATTTTCGTCGCCGTGTGGTATCATATCACTTCGATACCAAGGGAAACTTTCATTTTTAACAGAATGCATCTGGAGAAGCACTGCATCAAAACTTGCCGCTACATCATTGAAATCTAACTCAATCTTGCCAACAACTTCTAAAAAGTTCTTTTTAAATTTTGAGTACTCTCTGTTTGCTAACCTAAGTGCATTTACAAAATCCATTGTTGGGTGATTAAGAAACAATCCTGCATAAACAGCAGGCGCACTGTGTTGTAAGATACTGCCAGATGTATTTTTATACACAATGTCTCTAAGATTACTGCTTCCAGGAACACTGCCAACAACGTCTACACTGTTATTTTTTAATTGAGTTAAGTGGTTCCGCATCTGCCCCAGTGTCAGTGTGGACAAATTTTTATTTAATGTGTTTATGTCTAAGTTAATTGGCACTTCGTAATGCGCAGTATCAGTGACCGGAATATATTTGTTAAAAATAGCAACAAACACAACATCATTTTTTGTAATAAGATCAGGGTTGACTAAAATAGCAAACGTATCCACAATTTTTGTAGTAGCAAAATTGCCAACACTAAGAATTTTGTTGTTTACATAAACTTTAATGTGTGGGAAATCTGTGCTTACGTCAGGCAGGGTATCAATTGGAAATAAATTTGTTACCCCATCGTAAACAAAGTTATAAATTTTAAATTGCTTACTGAAGTCTCTTGCAATCTCCCAAATATTTTCTCTAATGCAAGTTGTTGTTGATATGTTTTTCTGTAAGTATCCAGCATTAATTTTTTGTGGGGTTACACTATTTGTAGCACCTGTTAAGTAAGTAAATGTTTGTGCATCAAAAGTATTTTCAAATTGGATATCACCTTGATTAGTAAAGTTTTTATAACTAAGAGGAAAGCCTAATACAGTGTCGTTGCTACCTGTACCTTTCATATAGGAAAATACTTTTGATCCATTAAATGTAGTGCCGGTATACGTGCTGCCATCAGCATAACTAATACCTAGCTCATCAATGATGTCAAATAATGGTTCTTGGTTGCTGGCTGTTTTTTGTTGTGATATTGTCCAACTTGCGCCATTGAAGTGCCATTGTTTACCGCCATTGTCTCCTGATAGCACCAGCACTGTGTTGTTGTCGGCAACTGTTGCATCGCTGGCTTCAACTAGGTATGCTTTGTACACATCACTTGGTTGGTCTATAGCCTGTTCAATGGTAAAGTTATAAATTTTATTTTTTACGCTGTTGTCTTCATCATTTGCAAAAATTACTCTATCGCCAGTTGTTAGCGTCAATGATCCCACTGTGAACACTGTTGTGTCAACCGAAACTACCCCCTGTACCTGCTGGAATGCTCTGGTTATAGTTGTGTCTAATATATCAACAGGTAATTTAGCGATAGCTCCACTATTATATAACTGATAATCTGCGTCAAACTCAATAATTGGTCTGTTGGCACGGTCTGTTTGGTCAAGCACTACTCCTTGATCAAGGTAGACTGCTGTCTTCTCGATGACATCTATATGGACCCATCTATTACTGCGACTCCAAGGATTCCGATCCAAACTAGATCTGTTTACTGTAATGTAGTCGGGATACTCTGGTTGTAAGTATACCTCAAGCATTGCGTTTGATCCTGCTCCGCCTGTTACACTAACAGGGTTAGTAGGTAATACTGTGTAGTTGCCTCGACCTTTAATCTTAAATGTTTTAATAGGGCCAGACTGAGCGGCTGTGGCTGTAATTGCGGGAATAGATGCGTATCCACTACCACTACTGACTAGTGTTACTGCTGTAACAACTCCGTTGGTCAATGTTGCTGTGGCGATAGCGGTGATGCCATCTCCTGGACTTGCAAAAGTTAAAGTTGGTGTTGCGAGATATCCGCTACCACCATCCACAATCGTAACGGCTATGACTGTGCCAGCAGCCTGGTCTATAGTTGCCAATAATGTAGCTGTATTTGAATTAATAGTGTCAACCACTGCAACGGCAGCTGTCGTAGCAGTCCCGCCTTGTATGGTTAACCTATCGTTGACTTGGTAGCCAAGTCCTCCTGCAACAACAAAACTGTCGTTAATAGCTTCAATACTAGTTAATTCGTTTTCCGGAACAAGTCTGATTCCTGTGCCCACGCCTTCAACATAATAACTTTTGTTTTGCCAACTTGCTGGTACAGTAGCGTCAAAGTAAACTTTCATGCCATTTGTTAAAACTATACCGTTTGGACTTGTGTAGTACAACTCACCTAATATATCCCTGCTAGGATCAATGGTGCTAACTACAGGGTCGACAATGTTAATAATGCCGACGGCAGCTGAATTAGACTGATTTTGATAGTACACGTTTGTTAGTGGAGCAGTAATGTAAGGAACAAGTTCATAAACTTGATTACGCACAAACCACTGTTTACTTGTGTACTTTGCACCGCCTTTTATTCTTACCTTATGGTTTTCAGGCACAGAGATCTTAGACAATAATAAAATTCTATCATTACCTTCTGCGTCTGGCTGGATTGAAATAGTGTATATCGAAGTTCGATCAGACAGCGGAATTTGTACGTTTTGGTCTAAGTAAACAATGCCGCCTTCGGTCCTGGCAATGTTAACCCAAAAAGAATCATCAATATACGCTCTGTTAACAAAAACAACTGTGGCTCCATCCAAGTATGCAACTGGTCCATCAATGCCGCCATAAGTGCCAATTAATTCTTGTGGTTTTGCTCCTTGTACTTGATTAAACGATAAGTCAGTGGCGTAACTAACTGCTTCTACTGTGGGCATATCTGAATAATTATTCTGTGCTGTTACACTAGGCACAGTAAAAGTAACAGTGCCGGAGTCAGTTCCGTTATTGGTTACCCCTAAGACTCCTCTAGTTTCTACGTTACTTAGGTCTGGGTCAATTCCGTCTTTTCCTGGCTTACCTTGTATCCAAAAATTATTCCCTGGGTTGTTAATAACAAATTCATACACTCCGCCACGTGCTAACGTTATGCTAGGGTTGGGAATGTTTTCGCTGCCTGTGAATTCAAAAGCATCATTTACAGGATTGTATGTTACTGCAAAAGACTGCTGTGTGCTAACACCACTTGATGTAATTTGTATAGAGTCAGGACCTGACTTTAACCAGTAATACTGGCTAAAGTTTACAAACTTATCAAAACTAATTTTAGGATCGTATGAATAAAATTCATTATCAAACAACCTGTTATGGTTATTTGTTAAGCCACCGTCGTAGCCAATTTTGTTCACAATGTCTATATAAGTTGTTGCGTAATCTATTTTTTTAGTTAATTGATCTTTTATTACTAGACTAGGCTCAAGCTGGTAATTTTCCCTTGACGCTGATGGCTCAGACACATAACTATCACCTGCTTTATAAGAAGGTGCTAACTTTCGACCAATGTAACCGTTTACTTGTTGTAATTGTGGTTCATTTACTAACTGGTCAACTGTAGCATTTAAAAACTTCTTATTAGTATCAGTTTGAAAAATTTCAGGTAAAAACTGATGAGTTTTGAATACTGCCATGTGTTACCTTCCTATACCCTGTTAAGTTGTCCTGCTGTGATCGCAGAAATAATTTGTACATCATTAACTGTTGCCGCACTAACCAGAATCTCGTTAGGCTCTGCATTAATTTGATATAAGTTACCAAAACTGTTTGACCCTGAGTTAGGGACAATTATGATACTACTTACTGTTGGTGTTAATTCACTATGTAGATATGCACTTAATTCACTAAAATAAAATGTTTCGCCAAAGTCCCAGTTATTGATATCAAAGTAATTGTTTATTGATTCTATTACCATACTCTTAATTTCGTTATCACTTACATTTGAACTTGGATTTTTTACTACTTTAAATGTAGCTCTCAAAGCCAATTCTGCGACGCTACCAAACAAAGGTTTAAATTTTGCCGCATTGTATATCAAACTATCACTAACAGTTTTAAGATTTTCAATAGTATTGTAATCGGTTTGCAAATCTTCGCTAGTTGGTGCAACTGGTTCTGTAAGTGTCCCTGTTGAGTCTGTAATATATGCAGTGTAATCATCGCTGTAAGATTTGGTTAATATAAACAAATCTATTAGATTATTTGGGCTAGGATCTATTCTATTGTTGTTTGGGCTATTGTGCTTGTACTGGAATGAAACTTGTTCCCTGCCAACTCTAGCAACATAGTTAGTTAACAAAGTTAGTGCCGAGCCGCTAGATTGGAAAAACTTATTGTCAGTATACGCATAAAAAACAGTGTTAGCTGAATACAAAGATATATTGTTTAGTATATCGCTTTCAATTGCATAACTAGAAACTATATCTGTTCTAGGAATAGGATTGTATCGCAAGAAGTTAACGGTATCTTGCGACTGAACAAAGAATATAAATTTATTCTGTGGATTGACTGTTGGGGCAACGAACGTAGTAAACAGATCAGGGTCATCTGGCACACCATCCAAATTTTCATCTGGGAACGTTACTAAAATTTTTCTGTTGTCTTCAGTCCCGTCATCTGCAATTACACGATTATCAATCCTCCAAGATTGGGGATAGAAAATACTAGCCGAACTGTCGGGTGCTGTGTTGATCCTTAATATTTTTATTTCGTCAACTAATGTAGTTGCTGTCCTTGAGTCGTAAACTTTAGCGTTAGGATCAAAATAGAACCGTGTTTCTCTAATACTTTCAAAAAAGTACTTTGTCCCTCTATTGGTTACAGTGTATTCTTGATTATCATAACTTAACTTTAAAAACCAACTATTGTCTAAGTTTGTTCCAGTTGTATCTCCTGCACTTGTGAGACTAAATGCTCCTGCACCAATATTTGCTTCATTGACTATTTTCCAGGCCATATCACTTACATCATAACGTAACGCAAACGTCTTATAACTTAATATGTTATTAATTATGTCGGTGATAAGTGCAGTTGGCCAGGCATTTTCAAAAACTGGGATAACTTGATTGACTTCTGCTGTACTAGGCACAACAATACTTAATGTAGCATTACCTATCCCGGGAGTTGGGTAATTTATAATACTAGCCCATATACTAGTGCGTTGGAATTCTGTTGTGGGGGTTCCTGTTACTAATTGATTTTGTGCATTAAAGTATTTTCCGGCTGGGGCATTAAACTTAATTAGTGCTCCTTGTGTTAAAAACACGTAGTTGCTTGAACTAAATGTGCCAGTGCTACGCCCACTGCTACTCGTAACTTGTGTCCACGTTGCTGTTGGTGTTTGCCGTGTGGCAGTTCGATAGTACAAATGTTTTACATCTGATTGTGAAATAAGAGATTGCATACTGGTTTGTACCAAATTACTTACTTCTCGTCTACTTGTAAATTGGAACGTTAACGCTACGCTAGTAACATCCTCCTTGTATATTTCCCCATCTTGTGCAAAAATATTTGTGCTTGAGTACTTGCCGGTTGCATCAACTACGTCCAAGTACCTGCTTATTCCCGAACTGCTTCTATTAACTGCTTTTGCTTTTAGTATAGTGCTAAAAGTAGTATAAGGTAAGACATTATAGTCCTCACCCGACACCATACGATTTTGTGTATAATATTGCTGTGGCGCTTTTGTTCTAATTTCATCTATAGACTCACGGCTACTTGCATTTGTAACTGTGTATTGCAAACTAGCACGTATTGATGCTGTTTCAGACCGCCCTGTTTTAGAGCGATATTGTATATTCACCGTGATAGAGCTCATCTCTTCTGGTGTTATCTTATACGTTTGGTTGTTTGATGTTCTGTAGTATAATCTAAAATTACCGTCAGGGATATTTGTAAACGATCCGTCTCCAAATACTAAATCAATTTGATCGTTTGCTCTGGTGCTAACACTGTACAAATTTCTTTCTGACGTGTTGTTGTAAATTACATTGGTGCCATTAACGGCTGGAACTTTAGTCCAGTCTGTGTCAATAGTACCGGTTGCATCTAACTCATACAACCATACATCATTGTTATTGATGTTATTAAAGTTTACATTGACCACACGATTAGGCAAACTTTCACTGATACTAAAATCTAAATTTAAAAGCTCACCTTGTTTGAAATAAAAGAAGTAACCAGTGTTGTTTGATGCATTGCCTTGATTGTCATTTCTGTATAGGAAATTAAACATGCCAGTTGGCTGTGGATTCTTTTCATAAACATAATTATAGTCTGCTGTGGAGGCACTTACAACTTCAAAACGTGTAGCAACTCCTGATACGTCGGTATTAAATGACCTGACAGGAATAACGTTGCTCAACATGTTAACAGTGTACTCGTCGGTCTTTATACCGTTAAGCGTTTTTGTTGCTCCGGGTTTTCCTATTGATTGTGTAGTAAGCAAAGAAGCATTAAGAATGGCAGTAAATTGCTCCAACCAATTCTCGTTAGTGCTATCGTTCCAGTTAATAACTGTGTTTGCAAGATTATTACCTTCGCTATCAAAAACACTTTCAGTAGTTGATACACTTTGGAATTTAATAAACCCACTAGCAGGGATATTGCGCTTGGGATTATAACTAATTAACTTAGCTAATTTTAGTATACTATCTCTACGCTCTGCTGTATCTATGAAATTTTCTCTAGCATTTAAATCTGTCCTAAATGCTAAACTTTGTCCTAGGAACGCAATTAAATCAATAAGCGCAACATATTCACTTGATTCAGTGAAGTCATTAAAGTCTTCTGGATAGTAAGTACGCAAGTACTCAATCATACTCTTGCGTATAGTTTCAAAGTCAAAACTTTGGAAACTAGCGTCTTTAAATGTCTGATAGATTTTAGTCCAATCTTGTTGAACTAATAAACTGGTTTGTCTTGTAGTAGTGGCCATATTCCTTAATACCTGTTATTCAGTATTTATGGCGTTTAAAAACTACTACTATTATACCACAGCAACTTGCTCACTACTGGAATTGAATTCTAACTGTAAGCTAGACGAGAAGTTTCCGGGGAGGAAAGTAAGGTCAATGGATATCTTAAGCCCTTGTTCAAATTCGTTTATAATTACCCTATCTGCTCGTAATCTTGGGTCGTATTTGACAATACGTGTGACATCTTCAACTAATGTTGCTTTTAGATCTGCTGTCATAGGCTCATAAAGAAGCCCCCAGATTATTGTGCCAAAATTTGGGTTCATTAATTTTTGACCTTTGTGTATGTTGAAGTGATTGATTAAGTCCTGTCTAACTAATTCAAAGTCAGCAAGGTGGAACTTTTTCACTCTGTTAACAGTACTAAAACCTTTATATCTTATAGCCATATGTATATTTACTCCGTTTAACCCAATG
>TARA_R110000822_G_scaffold110943_2_pt1 | contig 15392 bp, 23 predicted proteins | sample TARA_R110000822 | Tara Oceans TARA_R110000822 (sample SAMEA4397666) | marine metagenome | biome: Polar Biome; feature: [SRF] surface water layer (ENVO:00010504); material: water (ENVO:00002006), including particulate matter (ENVO:01000060) such as... | depth 5 m | reverse complement strand
GTAGGCACAGTTTAATGCAAATGTTCCTGCTGCGTGTGTTCTCATTAAGTGCACTCCAATTTTGAATTCATTTAGTTTATGTATCCACTCCTTCCAGTTCATGTAAGGAAGTAACTCTAGTAGTTGTTCCTCACCTTCTTGTTTTCTTCCCATTGTTGGTGCTGTAACTTGTTCAAATTGACTGTTCGCTACTATATAGGAGTCAAAGCCTCCGTACCAACTAACGAAGTTACCTCCAATTATAACTCCTTTCCTTTCTACCTCTTCTATATCCCCTACTGCCTGTTCTATCATTAACGAGTTCATAACTCTTACATCGCTATGTCCTGTTAATCCCCTGTAGTAAAGCTTATCTGCTTTATTATGTACATATATTATATCAGCAGATGTTAAAGTGTTATAGTAGTTAATTTGCTTCTCTAAGCTATAATCTTGAAAATACCAGTGAGGACCTTCTTGCATTACTGCTACTTTATCACAAACCGATTTTATACTATCAATATTAAAATCAGGATTTGTCTTAGGTATAATAACTATTCCTAAATCTAGTTTTGTCTCGTACTTTATTTGATGTGCTGAATTTATAGGATAATGAGTTGCTTCTAAAGCACAAATCCATGCAAACTCAGTCCTCATATTTTCATAACTCCTAGGTAACTTACCTGTAAAGTTCATCTCTGTAAAAACCGCTACTTTCATACTGTTCTTTAGAATTTCTTTTTATCTCCGTTTAGGTAGTAGTAATGAGTCCCTCTAATACAGTTCTCTCTTATTGTAGGGTAAGGACATAGTATGTGCATTTCACTACCGCTCCCGTTTGATGCATCTGTTATACCAGCTTGGTAGCTTATATTAAATTTAGCTTGTCTTTTTATGTATATCTGATCTCTTATAGATACTCCCATATCGGCGAAGTTGTAAGATTCTGGGAAGTATTCTCCCCATTTTGTTTCTTTAATATCAAACTCACTAAAGTAAAATACAGGTAGCCCTTTAAATTTTTCTGCTGCTTCGTAAAGTAGGTGATCTTTCTCCCATCTCCCTTTAGCCCATTCTAGCCTAGAAGCGAAAAGTAGGCACCCGTAATCTCTTTCTTGCACTTTTGACTGTATTGTCTTGGTGTTTCTAGCAATTTCATCTGGTGTAAAGTATAATTTCGGTTTAGAGTCTATCGTTTGTAAGTCGTCTTCTGTAAATCCAAGTCTTCTTAGTATCTGTTCAACGAGAGGTTCATCACATGATCTTATCATATCCCCATCATGAATTAGTGAAGTATAGGACCGATCATGATCAGTAAATACACTACTAAACTCTCCTTCCTTAAAAAACTTATCAATATACGGATTATTCCCCCAGACTGCTTCTATGTTATTTAGTGCAGGGTTGTTTTTATCGTATCCCCAAACTTCTGTGTTTATTGTATTCTCTACATATTCTACGGAGGGTACTGCAATTTTTAATTTAGGGTACTTTTTCTTTAATGCTTCGAATAGTCCGCTAAGTATTCCTAGATCTCCTAGAGAGTAGCAGAATCTCATAAAAGGGAACCATCCGTCATAGTCTTCTGGGAGTATTGGTGTATTCTCTGTAGCTTTAACTCCTAGGTACGGTACGTCTAAAACTCTTCCGTCAGTACTTGCGTTGTATATCTTATCTTCTCTAATTATCCACTGATGCATATTATAGTAGTTTCTTATGTAGTTTCAATACCTACGTTAAATAAAAATTTTTCTCCAGAACTCCATCCGGCTCTTACATAGCCTTGTAAAAACCCTGTTGCATTGTTAAAGTTTCGTGGATAGTTTTTAAATCTTACAAGATTGCTAGGGGGTATGTCCCAAGCTCCTGATGATTTTAATACCCATTCGTTAGTTTGTAGTTCATTTGACTGTCGTATTAAAGGAAAAGTTTCTATGTTATCCAAGAGGGGTTGTATTTTTATTAAAGCATAACATCCCGCTATATGCTTCTCACCTGGGTTCCTTTCACAGTATGTTGCTAACTGTACTACATTTTTGGTTAAGTCGACTGCTTCTTTAGCGTACCCATCTACGTTGTCTAGTAGGTATATATCATCTTCTTGAAAAATTAGATAGTCATACTCCTCACTATGTTTTTCTAAAAACTCTTTAATAGCAGAAAATCCCATAGTATGGTCGTTGGGCATTCTATATATAGTTACGGTACCTCTAGGCAGTTCACAATTTGCATAGCTATTTAATTTTTCTAATGCTTGAGTTGTTATTTGTGGTTGATTTGGTTCTTCTCTTAAGTATAGAAGTAAGTCTAGTTCGATACCCGGGTCAGATTGTCTTTCTCCCTGTATTAGTTTGTCTATTAGTTCTTCCCACATTTCGTAACTACTTGGGGAATTTGCTGCAGCCCTTTTAGCTCTAGCGTGTGTGTACGGGTAGCAGGGTACTATTTTTGCTATCTTCATATAGTTATATATCTCTATACATTAGTACCTGGTCTATCAATCCTGTTTTAGTCTTAATTGCGTCAGGAATAATTCCGATGCTATTAAATCCTAGCTTAGTGTATAGGTTGTAAGCTCTAAAATTAGAAACTCTGACTTTTAAATAAAGCCTACGTAGGTTAAGCGATAGCTTAAAATGTTCTATAGCTTTCTGGTATCCTTGAAACGCGTAACCATAGCCCCTGAAGTTAGGGTGAATATCCGCACCTATGTACATAGTCCTATTAGCTTCATCGTAGTCGGATACTCTAATATATCCTGCTATTTTACCATGTACTTCGATAACAAGCCATTTTGGAGATGTTTTTTTAAACCATTCTGCGGTCTCTTCTAATGTGTAGGATATAGGCGTATCGAGAAAGTCTAGACAGTAGTCTCTAATTTCCTTAAGCATTGGCAAATCATACTCTTTTAGTTCTCTTAATTTTAATTTTTCAGTCATATTAATTCTTGATATTTTTTAAAAAATAAATCAATATTATTACTCACCATATAAGGTACTATTGTATCTAATTTAGACTCTTCAATATCCCACCATTTTATTTCAAGTAATCTTTTAATTACATTTTCATTAAATCTATACTTAATGTGCTTAGCTGGATGTCCTCCGCTTATACTATAAGGTTCTACATCTTTAACCACTGTACTATTAGCCGCTATTACAGCACCATCTCCTATTTTTACACCTGACATCACTGTTACATTTTCACCAAACCAAACATCGTTACCGATATTTACATCTCCGTTTGAGTGTGGATATCCTTTAATGTCTCCTGGAATACTTTTAAACGTAGAATTATGAATCCCCTTGACTTGAAATGGGTATGTTGTAATCCAATCATGTCGGTGATTTCCACCTAAAAAAATCTTAGAGTGCAGTCCTATTGAGCAGTATTTACCGACATTTAATTTGGGTTGTCCATAGTTATTATCATAATCATAAGCTTTACCGGTCCAATGAATATTTTTTTCACTTAACCCGTAGCTGTGCTTTCCTATGTTTATATAGTCTACCATCCTTTCTTAATGCAATCTACGATATATTCCCTATCTTCGTGTGTTACCCAATACCCTACAGGAATACTCACCATAGTCTTAACAGCCTTGTCCACGCCTGGTAAACTACTTTTATACGGTACAGTACAAGTATGGTTGTCGTTACGCTCATGTACTCTTGATGTTGCTATCCCTTTTTCGTTCATGTACTTTACAAACTCATCTCTATTTTCGACGTGTAAAGTATACAGCCAGTAAGCAGATTCTCCTCCTTTTACTTGAGGTATCAGTGTTACTCCTGGTGTATCTCTTAATTGATCATTATAGTAGTTTCCGTTTGCTTTATTTGCTCCGATTACTTTCTCAAAATCTCTTAGGTTTGCTCTTCCTACTGCAGCTGATACATCGTTCATGTGAAACTTAAATCCTACTTCTGGAATATCAATTTCACATCTAAAGTCTTCTCTAGGCCCTTCTCTATCTATTCCGTACCATCTCAGTAATTTTGCATCTCTAGTAAATGAATCAAATGGAGAGGATATAAAGCCTCCGTCTATTGACGTAAGGTGTTTAATTGCTTGTAAGCTGAATGTTGATATGTTACCTGTAAATCCTATTGGCGTTCCTTTATACATTGATCCTAAAGCATGAGCACAGTCTTCAATTATGAGTATCTTCCTACCGTATTTTCCCTCTGCTCGAGTTACAATGCGCTTTAACTTATCTAGATCTATAGGATTACCTCCCCAGTGTACTACTGTTATTATTCTAGTGTGTTGGTTTATTGTACTTTCTAGGGCATCCAAGCACATATTCAAATTTAATGGATCTACATCTACCCACTTTAAGTTAAGTCCGTTTAGTATAATAGGCCAATTTGTTGCAGTACATGTCAATGCAGTGGTTAATACTTCATCGGTCGGTAGTAACTTACTCCACTTTATTTCTGCATATCCTGCTGTAAATTCCTCTCTTAAGTCCCTATCTTTCTTTAAGTAATGGTATATTAAGTGTTCAGCGGAGGTTGCAGAGTTTGTTAATACAACGTTACTACTGTTGAATCTTGTATTAAGTTCTTTTTCAAACTCTTTTACTTGCGGACCTTCTCCTATAAATCCGCTCCTCAGTACGTCTGCAGCTGCTTCTGGAGCTTCGCTGTTCATATAAACTTTAAATAGTGGTATGCTCTTATTCATATCTTTGATTTAATTTGTAACTTTTCTTTAAATATTTCAATACAATCTACATTTTTATCGTTTACCATAATTAATGTACCGTCTTCTTGATACAACTTTGTAAACTGGCCTTGAGATATTTGAGAGGAAATTATATTTGAAAAAGTTCTTTTATTTCCTCCGCTAAAGTGTACAATTTGGGTTATAGTATCTCCTACCTTATTAGCACTGCTTTTTAAATTTATCCTACTCATAATGTATCGTAGTATTTATTCTGCTTCTCTTGTCTTTTAATCTCTTTTGGGTGGTATAGGGCTAGTTCCTCCATAGCAGGTAGTGCAGAAAATCTTTGATGACCTTGAAGGACTTCGTGTACTTTATTCTTCCAAGATATCTCAGGCTTATTCTTCCATATCCTCATCTGGTAGTCAGGCCAGTTCACCCAACCTTTTTCGTTTACCCTCCAACCCCATTTCTTAGTATGTTCTTCTGTAAGTCCGTCTACAGTATTTACTCTAGGTACGTAATACACTTCGTTATCTGTATTTTCTGTAATAATTTGATGAATGTTATCAATAAGGGTATCGCTAGGATATTCATCAGCATCTATCTGAAAGATGTAATCTCCAGAGCACATACTAGTTAAGTGATTTTTCCAGTCAGCAAAGTGATTATCGAATGATTTACTTTCTAACTTAATGCAGTCTTCTGCCTCCAAGTCTCTTAGGTACCCCCATACGTTTGCAGTTCCATTCTTTTCATCAAAGAGTACTACCACTTCATCTTCTTCTCTCATGTTTAGCATAAGAGTAGATAGTAGTTTCTGTATCTCTTCGTATTCGTTACAAACCGTTATTGCATAGCTTATTATCATACTCTAAATATACGAAATTTATTATTGATTTACAACTTCAAACATACCTATATACTCTGCTGCTGTCATAAAATCTTTCTGTTCAAAATGATTTACATTTTTCATATCCATCTTATGAGTTTGATCATCAGCTACTTTCTTATCACCTTCACCTAAGGGTATCGCTTTTACCGCTGCCCATCTCCAATTATTCTTAGCTGTTCCGTCTACAAATACCATACCTTTTTCAGGAAGTGTAATGGTAGATGGAAGCCAGTTGTGTTTATCTGTATCTTCGAATATTAAGTCTTTGTACAGTTCTGGAGATGTCTCTATTGCTTGTCTGATTATCTCGCTGTCTTTTGTCATTAACGTACTCGTTGTAAATCCACATCCCCAACACAGCCATGTTGTAATATCGGCACTTACTTTTTGTTCATAGCAAGCGTTGCCTTGGCATCTTTTACATTCTGTTAGTTTGTCTGTATTTTCCATTTATATCTTTTTTAGTTTAGGTAATTGTAACTTTGGTAGCTGTAGTTCTACTTGTTTAGGTATTGTAGGTATTGTGGCTAATATGTTTTTTAATGTCTCTGTCATAGCTTCGTAACTAAAATTAGTCCTACTCTTATGTCCTTGTTTCTTAGCTTTAACTGCCCATTGTTTATAGTGTTTATATACATCTCTATATGCTTGCCCTACGTCTATAGAGTCGGGGGTAAACCATTGACCCTCTTTTAGTATCATATTAGGGACTACTGCAGAGTCGTGTACGTTTCTTAAGTCTCCTTTAACATACCGTACTAAATCTTTATCTAAGAAATCTGTTTGTCCTGACCAAGATGAAGCTATAATAGGTTTGTTAACTAGACTAAATTCTAAGAAAGGTCTTCCAAATCCTTCTCCTTTAGTTAAAGATATAAATGCTTTAATTTTCGGGTGATTGTATAGCAAGTTCATTTCAGAGTCAGAAATCTCTCCATGTACTAAGTATATGTTAGGGAGCTTACCCCTAACTGTCTTTCGTACTTCATCAATTTTATCTAACATCTTCTCTCTATCCATTATAGAGGTTCCAGTAATGTGAGATTTAACTACTAATGCAGGTGCATCTTTCTTATTTTTAAATGTCTCTAAAAAAGATTTTATAGTAAATCCTAGATTTTTTCTATCCTCTCCTATATCCCCTTGCATCCAATGCCCTGTCGTAAAGAAACAGAATGGTTCAGGTATAGTATCTAGTGTCTGTTCTAGATTCGTTGAGCTAACAGATCCTTTTGTAGGAAAGTACTTAGTTATGTCTGCTCCTTCAAATAGTACTTCTATTTTTGCAGTCAATTCTATCTTCTCCCTAATGTGGCCTGTCTTATTATCTTTAACATCGAACTTACTTCTATGAAAAGTCTCTTTGCTATGTTCTGATGATACTAAGAGTAAGTCGACGTTGTTAGCTCCTTTTATCCAGCTAGGATCACATAGGGTTGTCTCCATACCTGCAGTAACTCCTATATTGTATTTACCTACTTTTTTGAATTCGTTAGGTACACTAATTTGTATGCATATATCAGGCTGTTGGGATACTTGTGGTACTATTTTATCCATAAGATCTAACATACCGTGCTCTTTTAGGTATCCCCATCTAGTACTTCCCCAGCGTTGTGCTAGTAACTGTACATCCCAGTCTGGCTTTGCATCTATAACTGCTCTAATAAAGTCTCTACTTCGTGCTCCATAACCGGAATAAGTATCAACGGGTGCGCTTATAAGTACTGTTGTCTTGTTTTCCATATTCATCTTTAATATCCTGTTAATTTATGTGATATATACTCTACTGGTCTTTCCTCTACTTTATGGAAGTCGAAAGCAGACCTCGGTGTAAATTTCTCAAAACCTTCATCTAAAGCTTCTATAATATTTTGCGACATCTTCCTTGCTGTCATTCTAGATTCGTCTCCTACTACCCAATTATGTCCTTTCATTCCGTTCTCGTCTCTTTGTTCTGGAGACATGTTGAATACTTTTACTAGAGCGTTGGCGGCGTCTTCTGGGTTACATCTATCGTCAAATATGTACGGTGTCGGTACAGATCCTACTAGAGAGATATTAGAAGGGAATACCGGTACTGCCCAGTCTCCACACTCTTTAACTGTACCTCTATGGTTCGAAGGAAACTCAGCATCAAAGTCTATCCATTTACCATCTTTCTCGAATCTACACTGATCTTGCATACCTCCTGTTGTGTTAGGTATAATCATAGTACCTGTACTTAGTGATTCAGTTAACGATAGTCCCCAACCTTCATTAGATGATAATAATATAGATACATCTGCTATGTTATAAAGTAGGTTCATATGATCTGCTGGTAGCTTATTACTTGAGAAAAGTACTTTGATATACTCAGGATCACATATTGCATCTTTTACTGCTCTTAGGTTTGTTCCGTTATTATCGATCGGGTCTGTATGAAGTATAAAAGCACATTTCTTTGCCTTCTCTTTACCTATTTTATCGCAGAAGAGTTTGTATGCAAGAATCGTATCCGGTATGCTTTTTCGTCTAATATTCCTAGAGTTAAAAAATACTACAAATTCAATATCCTCTGATTTAAGCATCTCTTTTTTAAACTTTTGCAGTTCGTTAAATTGCTTATGATCTTTCTTGATAGGGAAGAACGTATCTTCGTTTATCCCATGAGGTACGTATTTGATCAACTTATCTTTAGCGTCTTCTCCTAGCACTAGTTCGTTTATATTCTTAGTCTGTTTTGATATTGCCATTAATACATCTACAGAGTTATAATACGGTTTGTTGTATAGAGGTGCAGGATAATCGTCCCATATGTTCAGCCAGAAGATAGGCATTTTTGCTCTTACCTCTCTCTCCATTTCAAACAGCCAAGTCCAGTACCTAGGATCAGTAAATATAAAAATAGCATCTGGTTTCTCAAGTCCTATCAACTGTCTGATCTTATCAGGGGTACCGTATCCGGAAGAAGGAATAAGTTTGACTGAGGAATCTTTTAATCCTGTTTCCTTATTAACCTGTTCTGAGAGGTCAAATAGTTTTCCTTCATCAGGATGCTTTAGTGCTGCTCCTAAATTAACCCAATTAAAATGTTGAGCAGTTCCTATAACTACTTCCTTAGCCATAGTCGCTATACCGCTATGCATACGTATATCATCGCATAAGAGTAGTATTTTTTTTCGATCTTTTTGTTCTACGTAACGAAACTTTTCTTTCATGTAATAACCTTATTTTATTAATTGTTTTTGAATCTTACTCTTAAACTCCTTATCGTTAAGATATAGAAAAATAGCACGAGATGCAAGCTTTTGAAAGGAAAACTTATCCCTCAAACACTCCATTTGGAAATCTTCGTACATTTCTGGGTCTATTCTAACGGATGTTAGCTTTTTATCTGCATTTCTCATAACTTTTTACTTTGTTAATAGGTATATATCTATATATTTATAAATAGTCCTTTTTTCTAAAATATAGCGTCTGGGCATAACCTTAATTCTTTAATCGGGCAGAACCTACAAGCGTTTTTAGAAGGGTTAGTTGGGTATTCTTTCTCTAAGTAGTTACCATCCATTCCTACAGCTTGGCTAACGAAGTTTTCCATTAGTCCTACTGCCTCTTTCATCTTTCGAGGTCCGTCTGTTGGTCTAAACTCTTGCACTCTTTTTTGCATTGCTGCAAATTCAGCATCCTTAGGTATTCGTCTTTTAACTATAAAGTATTCTACTTTTATTTTATCTAACGGAATATTAAATTGCTTTGAGAAAAACTCTTTGTATAGCAGTAGCTGCGCTTTTTTCTTATCATCTGCCTTAGCCCATTTATTCCATCCTTTTGTAGATGTTTTAATATCTACGATTGTCCATTCGTCTACTCTCTCATCATAGAATACTAAATCTATAAAGCCTTTGAACATCACTCCTGGCCGTAACTCCTGGTATAGTAACGTCTCTATGCCTGCTAAATATACTCCCTTAGTAGTAAAGTACGCTCTTCTTTTTTTCTTAAGGAATTCAAAAATATGTTTTCCATCTAGCCAGAACATTTGTAGCTCTTCTAATGTCGATAAATGCTCACCACCGTTCTGTTTCTTACTAGATTGGTATTCTTTTATCATATTTTCGTATAATAAGGAATCTACATCCATCTCGTCAGCATCTTTAACCTTACCGTGGTAGAGGACTTCTAACCAGCTTTGCATTGTCTCATGAAAGGCGGAGCCAAATACTGTATGTATACTAGGTGTGTAAGGAGCTAATCCTTTTATGTATCTATCTGCCCACTGCTTTTGACAGGTAGCAAAAATTGATAGTTGTGAATATGATATATGTTTATTCTTCGCTCTATCTTCTTGGATACTACTATTCCAAACCTCTTTTACTATCTTCGGTGTTTTCTTCGGCATAACTTTTTTGATTTTTTATCTCTCTTTTCAAGTACCATAGAGCTTTTTCTAACTCTTGTACTATACTATCTTTTTTTCCCGCTCTTGAGATATACTTAATTGTGTTTCCTAAATTAAAGCCTAGTTCCCATGCTTCTATGACTTTTATTGCTTCATATGGATTATCTTTTCCTCCATAATGTATAGGATGTGTAACATACTCGTATGGATTATATTTTGGCATATTATCAATAAGATGTGGTGAATTGCTTGCATTAGCGCCACAACACTGTTCGTAAGGTAGGGTACAGTTACATGTTTTCATAAGTATTTATATTATTGTCCTATAGTTGTTACTCTTTTCATAAACGTATTCAATGCGTCTTTCATAGGAACTCCGTAATGCCTATTTTGATCTACTACTTGTTTTGCTCCTTCTATATTAGATATAAGCTCTCCTATCACATCTAACTCTTCTTCAGTAACTCCCCTTGCAGATGCTATCGTATCTAATACTCTTACTGCTGCATAAAGGTCTTCTTCTACAAGATCGTAATCTGTAGCTATTCTCTTAATAATTGGTAGTCTCATCTATCCTATAATCAGGTCCTGACCTGTATTTATCTTATTGAGTAGTTTAATTCTATCTAATGCATCTACTAGCATAAGCAATGCAGATTCAGCGTTTCGATAGAAGTCGTCTGTTGAATGGTCTCCTATACCGGCTGGTGATTCTGATAGTAAATTTAATGTAAGTTCTGCTTTTGCTTTATCTGCTACTGCGCTAGTCATTAGCATCTGCCATAAATGTGGTTTCATATAACTGTTTTAATTTGTTTTTATAAAGATAAGAAAAAGTACTAGCTTATACTACTACATATAGGTTTTTTTTGTACTACTAGTATCCTTCCGCTTGTACCTATCTGCGTGTGTTAGTGGAGCGGTAACTTCTTTTACTTTTTGGTAATGCTCTCCTGTGTTTCCGTTTTGCCCAATCGCTTTCATTCTTTCCTCAGTAGCTTCTTCATCGTAAACTTCTGCTGCTTTTTTTAATGCTTCGTTCGGAGGAGGTGGGTTTTCGGATGCTTTTATAATCGTAGAAATATCTCTAGGAGCTAGGTCTAAAACTTTTTCTCCGTATAAGTTCTCTTCTTTCTTCGGGTATGCTTTCTCGAATGCGAAGTTAGCGGCTACTACCAATGATATGGCAAGAGGGTCAAATACAAATATTATAACAAGTAGCAGTATGTTAATAATCTTATCCATAGGAGCTCCTGTTAGTCCAGAGATATACTGTAGCGGTCCTAGTTCGCCTGCTACTTCGCTATTGTTGTCTAAGTCTAGTATCTGTAATTGGTATTTTTGAAGACTATCTGAAGCTCTTTCTCTCTTTACTTGAACAGCTTTTCTATTCTCTTCTTCAACTTCAATACGTTTTTGAGCAATCCGAAGTCCGGAAGTTGATACTGATTGTCTAAAGCCACCAACCACCGAGGTGTCTCGTATCTGGATTGATTGAGACCTAGTATCCGAAAGAGTACTAATGTTATTAGATATTCTTTCAAGTTCTTTATCGTATCGAGTAACATCCTTTTCATAGAAACTCTTCTTTTGCGTTAGGAATTCAGTCTGGTTGTTCTTTATCTCCAGCCCTCTGTAAGTGTCTTGGTAAGCTGCGGATAGGAATCCGTAAATTCCCATTGATGTAATAATTACTAGCACAACAGCTGCTATTACTAAGTAAGCTCTTAGGTATTTGTTAATAGTATCCCAATACCTGTAAAGTAATGATGCTATTACTAATTTAGCAACCTCTAAAGAGCCCGCCATTATCATAACTTCATACGATGCTCCGGCGAATAACTTACTTAATCCGCTTACTGAATAAAATGCAGCTGATACAGATACGGATAGTGCAGAGAGTGCAATTATAGTTGGAAGTATTCCTTTTTTAATTTCTTCTATCATCTAAGTAGTAGTATTGCCGTTAGTACTATCCCTACTCCTGTACCTACTTTGTAGAAGAAAGATTTTCTTTTTTCTGCTTTCAATTCTTTATGTAGTTCTTCAGATAGTTCTGATGCTGTGTTGAGTTGTCCGGCTTGTAATATGTCGTTCTTCTCTAGGTTGGTTATCTTTGTATTTAGTATTTCAATCTCCTTAGTCCTTAACTCTGTCTTATTTTTTTCAAGTTCTAGTAAATCGTTTACTTCTACTAACTCTTCCTTTGCACCGTCTCCGTCAATTAGGTCTATTATTACTAACCTAGCGATAGGTACTTTAATTGATACTATCGAGTCTATTATAGTATCTTGCTGAGAAAAACTCTTCAAGCTCAGTAAAAGAGTAAGTATTAATAGTATTAATTTTTTCATTTGTCTTCTTTTTTATTTGCCTAATATTACTCTGTACGTTACTTATATCTGAATCTATGGATTCTATTTGAAAATGTAATCCGGTCATCCTTTCGTCGAGTTGGAGATTAAGTTGTTTAACTGAGTCTATCTTTACTTGTAGGTTCTCAATTTTAGTTTTATATGCTTTCACATCAGTACTAATACCGTTGTTGGTGAATAAATTGTACCCCATTAGTATGATAAGTACGTATATAAGTATTCTCTGTTCTATGCTCATAGTATATAATATATAAACTTTACTTCAGACAAGCAACTTTTTAAAGTGTTCGTATATCCTTACTCTCTATTAGAGTGTAGGTAAATGAATTACCCCAACACTCTCTTGCTATTTGACATATATCTAAAAACTCATGCCAGTCATCGTTACTGCCAATAACTTGACACCCTGCTGACCACTTATCGATCTGTGTTGATTCTCTACCTGCTCGCCCTGTCGCTCTATGTATGTTAATACCAAAGATACCTTCTTGTATAGAAGATTCATCTAAGTTATACTTGTCATCTCTGTTATTATCTCTATATACTTTCAAAGGTTCCTTTTGACCTAATGCTAAGTATTTACCTAAGTGTAATCTTAACTTATGTGAACCCCTGTATTGACCTGGTTTAAGAATAGCTACTCCATCTCCGTTCATTACATTTTCTACCCAATGTGTTCCTGGGTCTGTGGTTGCTTTAAAGCAATGAAATTTCCATTCTCCTTCTACTTTGTATGAAAGTGTTATACAGTCGTCGAATCTATTTGTAACTTTATTCTTAGTTTCTGAATTCCTTATTCCGATTATGTTTACATCATAGTCACCTCCGGTAAAGTATTTATACCCTTTACTTCTTACGACCTCTTCTATCTCTTCTCTAGTGTAGCAGTTTTTCATTTTAGTTTACCTAACATGTTTATTTGAGTTAGGCAACTCTTTACCCTCTTGCTTAGTAAGCGCATTACCTTTGTTAAATATTTTACCTACCTCTGCAATTCCAAATGAACCTAAAGTAACTATTACAAATGAATTATAAATCATTTCATTAATTACTAAATCTTTACCGAAGTACCCGGTAACTAGATCTACGAGAGCGAAGATAGTCATTACGACAAAAGAGGCAAAACCTACAACTGATTTCTCGTTAATATCGTTTTCGTCTTTAAAGATGTCTCTGAAAGCCATACATTTTTCTTTTATGAAATTATACATAATGTAACTTTTTTAGTAAACCTTATTATTCTTTTTGTACTTTACTGTATATATAAATAGCTTGGAAGTGACTAATCTAGTGTATAAAGAGAGAGATCTTATTTCTAAGACCTCTCTACCTCTAGGCAGAAGTTGTACAGCATTAAGCACCTCACTATCGCTAGGGTGCGCCTATATTCTTTAATATGTTACAGTTCTTCTAACTCTTTCGGTAGAAACTCTGCATTTACATGTCCGCAACTAGTACAAGCGAAGACTGGTATAGGTACGTAAGTTGGTTTACCGGTTCCGGTTAGGAATCCTGATGCTTTCCGGATGTGGAGTACTTGTTGAAAATATGTATGACCACATTTTTCACAGACTACTCCTTGTGTCTGTTTTAGATCTAAGTTGATGCTTGGTGCTTCCATTTTATTTATTTGTTTCTTAATTTAAACCAGTTTCTAATAGATAACACTGTTACTGTCAATCCTACTACTCCTGAGATGTATACAATCCCTGCCCAGTCTCCTAGTGCAGCTGTGTTGTTTAATGTACTACCTGTTATTCCCCCTATGCCTATAAACCACAATACTACCCAAACACCTGGCGGTACCTTATCTACGATAGGTTTAACTTTTTTAACTCTATCATCATGTACTACTCTGCTTAATGCATGTTGAAGGTCTTTTCCATAAGCTGGAGTTTTTTCAATCTCTCCTTTTTCGTTTTGAATAGTTACTTCGTATGTTAACCATTCTGCAGATGCTTTAGAAAGTTCTGCATGGATTACTCTTTTCTTCATATTACTTTTTATATTTCTCTACTATGTAGTAGTAGAATTCAATCAACGTATCACTATAGTCTGTTAATTCTTCCCAGACTTTATCTTCTGTTATGTGCACTATATCTCTGAGACTCTTTACTAACTCCTCTAATTTTCTAGTTTCGTCTTTATAGAAATCTTCTAACAATCTTTTTCGCCTCGCTCTATCTAAGGAACTTTCCTCTACATACCTCCCTTGATCGTTATATAATTCGATATACTTATCATTTATAGTATGCTCTACTAGTTCAGCTTCGAATCCGTAAGACCCTATATCAAAATCACCATTCAATATTCTATCTGCTAAAGGTACTCTAGTAGATAGTGGTTTTGTTTTTGATGTATACTTCCTCCACCACTTAAACCTATCGTAAGGTTTCTTATAATAATTCTTAGCGAAAAAGTCTTCAAGCCATTCTACTGAATGTATCGGGGTGTATGGTGTGGTTAGTATCATACCTAAATATACGAAAAATAACCCTAGTCACAAACCTCTCTTACAGCTAATTCATCTTTTGCTAAAGCAAATAATATCTCAGCCGGCATATCCTCTTTACAATGTCGCGCAATATTTGCGACAGTCTCTACAAGTTCTAATTCAGTATACCCCTTCTTTATCCTGTTTGGGGTAAGTTTACCTTCTTCTACAAGCTCGTTGTATTTTTTAATAGAATCACTCATTATAAGTCTCCTTTGGATTTTGCAGTTTTACTTTTAATCTCTCCTTTTTCGTCGAAGTACTTGTCTCGTTCTTTGGTGTTATGTAAGGTTACTGCATCTGATACTTTGGTAAGATCACCCTTTAGGCTGTCATATAGTACCGGATCTAAGTTTTTAACTAAGTTCGTTATGTTTTCGAGCTCTAAGGCGTTGTTTTGCAATTCTTCCTTTACCGCCATTTTAAGTCTTAACTTAGCTTCTTCTAGTGCTTTTATGTTCAATTCTGCTGGCACGCCTGCTCCAAGATCTAAATCTAAACCACTGTTTGGAAGGGTCTTAGTTGATTCTAGTATGTCAAGTATTACTGTTGCTTGTGCTAGATTTAATGTGATTGTCATTGTTTTTGTTTTTT
>TARA_R110000822_G_scaffold43544_10_pt1 | contig 15450 bp, 12 predicted proteins | sample TARA_R110000822 | Tara Oceans TARA_R110000822 (sample SAMEA4397666) | marine metagenome | biome: Polar Biome; feature: [SRF] surface water layer (ENVO:00010504); material: water (ENVO:00002006), including particulate matter (ENVO:01000060) such as... | depth 5 m | reverse complement strand
TGTTGTCCTCCAATGAATTTTATTATGTATATAATATAACCCGTTCAGGTTATGTTGTCAAGTTGTTTCTTGAACAAAATGTGTATAATGCTTTGCATAATAGTAATTTGTGTCCTCAGTGGTGCTCCAAATCGCAAAAGAAGTATCTCTTTCTAATTTCTTGTTATCTCGAACCATACCTTTTATATTAGGTATGATACTAACATCGTTAGCAAGCTCTTCTTTATTTATACTTATAATATAACGCGTCTCAGTTATGTTGTCAAGTGGAAAGTACAACTTTTCTTCATCTTCTTCAAATTTCGCATAACCAATTGTTGATATACGACTGATTTCTTTAGGCGTATGTATTGAGCTGAATTCTGGATTTACATTATTACAGTAGTTTAGCGTGTGGATGGTAGAATACACAAGGTAATTGATATTCTTATAGAAATCATATACTGTTCCTGGCGGGGTGACTTCAGATAATGTCTTGTTGTCTAATAATAATATTTCATTAATCAATCCAGACCTTGTAAACTCCTGTAGGACACCGAAATGGACCTTATTTCTTTTCTGCTCTATGTTTGAAGCAAATTCAAGGTCGGGGTAAATATATACAACAGTCATTTTAACGTGCCTGAGAGCTTCTAGGATGCGAAGGGACGCTCCAGCCACCTTACCACTACCACAAACAAATAGAACGCCCTCAGTGGCCGATTTGATAGTCTTACGACGTGGCTTATATTCAGTTGAGTCATAATCTTCAACTGTTTTTTGTTTCTTGATTCCTTTTCCTTCATCGAGAAGGACTACTTCATATTGTTTGTGTTGTTTAAACAAGTCTGCGATGTTGCATCCAGCTTGTCCGAGTCCTATAATTAACATTGTTTCTCCAATTTTTTAATCTCATCCTCAAAGAGGTAATAAATGTGACCTTCAATGGCCACTCCATAAATACGAACATGATTAAACTCTGCACTCTGCGCAACGACAATTCCTATCATACCCTCTGAGAGTGTCCCGGGTATTATATGGATACTTTCGACTTGTTGTAGAGTAACCACAAGATCGCCATTGTCTATGTCCAAACAAAGTCCCTCATATTCCCTAAGTTTTTTCCAATTTTACAACCTGATCTGAAAACACCTAACTTGGTATCTTCAAAGATTTGCTTTAACTGTGGAATAAGGTGACGATCATCCCGATGAAGGTCAATAATAACACAATCGTGTATAGTAAAGGCGACATAACTTCTTCTGTCTCTTAAGAATCTTTCGATTTTGTTAACCCGGTCCAAACAGTTGTCGGAGGAAGCGGATTGTAAAAGGTAGTTGAGGGCGTGAAATCTATCGCATACTGTCCTTCTACCAAAGGGCGTCCGTATTTGACCTTCTTGGTAAAACTTTTCGACGAGAGCGTCTTTACTATAGAATTCAGAATCGATAGTTTTGTTTTCCGAGTTATAGAGCCAAGCAAAAAACTTTTGTTTTGCTTTTGCCCTGGTAATTTCTTCTTTAAAAATGTTTTTGATGTTCCACTCATGTATATCCTCCGGTGGTTGTTCTTGTCCCATTAGGGAAATCATTGTTCTTATTTCTGCTGCGTTAAAGTCAAGCTCAAGGAAGCCGTCCCACTTGGGCTCAACGATATCCTTTAATTCTGTTTTAAGATTCATTATAGGGAATGACCCCTCTGCTGTTGTTAAGCGGCCCGTAACACTACCAAAGAGGTTGTATTTCGTATATACTTCTCCTCGATCCTTTAACCAGTGCCATAAACTTCTTGCTTTCGCATCTTTTTGAGAATATCGAAATAATTTATGTTTATTGATCGTTACCTCGTGTTTAGCAATATTTTGTATCGTTATATAACTATCATGCAGTAGGCCGTAGTGTGTTGGCTTGTCAACGTTTGTAAAAACCCAATCGCAAATTTCATTCTTAGTCTGGAAATAATGCTCTAATTGCTTGTCTGGTATCAACTCATAAAAACAAACGTCGCTCATATTTATACCAGTAGTTCTAAGGGATTTATAATGTGCTCTTATCGTTCCTTCTCGGGATGTCCAACGGGTTTTAAGGTGTTCCGGGCAGATATCAGATATCTGAGATCCCTGTGACCACAGGTAAGCATATTGAATGTGCCGTTGTTGAAGGTGGTCTGAATAACCCCAAGTACCATCAATATTATCGGGCATTCTATCATAAACGAACTGACCATCAGTGTAAATTCCTGAGCAGTTTTTCTTATCATCCATTATTTGGAATGTCATATGTCCTCCTAGTAAGTGCCTCTCCCCGTTGGCTGTGTCGGAGATCGGTCAATTGTTGGTCCTTCAATTTCTATTGTTGTAGCAGACAATTGAGCTTGGGTTTCATCTTCAAGTTTCTCAGATTCTTTCTGATTTTCTCTCCTGATGAATGAAGCATAATTGTTTGGTTCACTTTCGTACAAACTTTGGAACTCATCATTAATATAACCTATAACAGATTCGTTGTCAAATCTTTTCTGGAAGTATTTTACGTTTTGTTGGATCTGATTGAACTTACCAACGGACATTCTATCATGTTCTTCATGATACTTAAATGTTATATATATATTTATTATATTATTATTTATATATATATTATTATTAATATTATTAACCACAGGTAATACTTTCTTATTATATATTAATCTATCATTGCAATCTTTTACTTTAAGAGTAATTCTGTTAGCATTAGCATGAGCATTATATCCTTTACCCATTTCTTGTTTAAGAAGATTAATAGTCTTACTAGTATCTATACTATATCTGCTCTCGAATAAATCTTCTGCTGATGATATCCCATTCTCGCTCAGAGGTATAGCATTAGCGGCAGAGTTAATATCGAACATAATCAAGTTTGGTGTATTCTTCATAACAGAAAAACCAAAGTTTCGACATGCACTTACATACTTCTTAAAGTTCGGACTTGATATAATATCATCGTATTTCGCTTGGTCGTCGTCGAACATCGTGGGGTAGAATTGTATAGCCAGTCCCGTTTCCATTGGAGATGCAAACTTTGATATACAATGTTTTGAGAGAGTCATAGGTCGGAGAACATCATGATTTATTTTATAAAATTTCATATACTCCTTGACATAACTACTCAGACCGGTTATCTTATTATGCAGGCCACTTGTTATCAAGTTCCTATTGAAGTCTTCAAAATTCAACTTTAGACCTTCTCTATAAGCAATCATGGGGGACACATATGCTTTAAGCGGCGCAATCTTGGTTATAGCATCCTGCTCTATAATCCCGTACCTTAAGCAGTTCTGGAAGTGCTTTAAGATCATCTCGACTCCGAAGACACAGAAATCAAAGATAATTCCACTGATCTCATTTGAATATATGATTGGCTGCATGTATTCTTCTCGAGGGATGACCGGAACATTCTTTGTATTAACGTGTCCGTATCGAATTTTCTCAAAGAAATTGAACTCGACAATGCCTTTGGCGTTGCCGGCACTTTCATATGCTTCCGTATTGAATTTGATCTTTTGATCGAACAAATCTTTAGATGAATTATTTTTGTTATTTGCATTAAATGTAGTCACTAGTACCTTTCCCCGCCACCAGATGGCCTTATTACTATACTTGGATCTACGAATTGCCCAGTATCTATAGTTGGCTTTGCTTTTGTTTTCTCTGATTCACACTTAGCCTGCGAGGTGGGGTCTATCATATGGTCATTCACAACACCGCTACTCCAGTATCGCATGGTTAGCTCTGTAGTCATTTTTGCTGTACCTTCTAAATCAATTTTATGCGATACCTTGGTGATTATCTGATGTCCTCCGATACCTAATTTATATGCTAGATTTTTCTTATCGCTAGATAATCCAAATTCCGGAATATACAGATAGCACATTTCTCCCGGGAAGAACCGGAAATCAGGACAGTTAGGGTGGGTCCCCATTGTGGTATCATAAACAGCACCAAGTTGTGCGATGTCTGTTATCCCTTGTGCTACACTTCTAATTTCTCGGAGATAGCCAGAGTCGTTTTTAGATAACTTTAGATCTTTAAAAGGTCCGTAAGGTGACTTACCTTCGATAAGTATATAATTATCTGTTATTTTTTCTAATTTCTCCCCAAGGTTGGATGGTGCATCAGTTCTACTAGCAAGGAAATCTCCTCCGTTATCTAAAAATGGAAAGATTAAAACTAAATCCTTATTGTCGCCAGTGGATTCTGCATGTGGAGTAAAGGTATTCTTCTTCCTGTTTTCGTATAAGATTCTGCCTTCATTGCTTGCTATCTTTAACTCTCCCTTAACATCTTTGATTGATACTTTTAAAGTCATTTCCTTTTTTATATTGTACCAAGCTTTTACTAAATGAGGTGATACATAATTTTCTATCACATCTTTAACAAAAGTTTTATAATCGAGATAATATATATCCTCTTGGACATAAGTGGTGTTGTACCAATCATTAAATACACTTAAATTTATCGGTAAATCGCCTAGGTAAAAGCCCGGTTGATCATCTCCCCATGCATGAGGAATGAAAGGTAAAAATAAACAATTATTGGTCCTCATCCATCCGTCAGTACCTTCACGATAAGGCAAACAAGCCATTAGCAGAGATTTCAGTGATGTATAGTGATCCTCGATACCAGGAAAACCAGCCTCCGTTAATTTTTTTGATATATTATAATCCTCGTCTTTGGGCTCGAAGTTTTTTTCTCCATATGACTTCAGTCTTGAAACACCAGCGCTTCTTGGGACATCATTAAAAGTTGTATGTTCATAGTTTTTAGCTCGGTAAGCCTTGGTCGTGGCGGCGTTATATACGGTGCCTGGAGATTCTGTATTTTCGAGTTCCTTTATAAAACTAGAAACCGATCTCTTTTCGATATCGGATATTTTATCGGAAATAACTTCTGAATCTTCATAGCAACCACCATCAAACGCTGTCTCTCTTTTCTCAATTAAACCCTGGATCTCTTTTCTTTTTTCTTTGGTGTACAAGATATTGTTTTCTTGTGAATTATCAAATCGTATTGTCAGATCCGCTGCAGCCCTGTACTCGATCTCTACATCAACTTTATTGGTTGTTTCATTAAAAGTCATCGTATGATCAACGATATAGAGGTTCATTTTTAAATGATTTCGAAAAGATATTGAACTAGAACCTGTAGCGTTTTCTGAATTTCTATACACGTCGGTTTTATCAGGAAGATTAGTATAAACTTCTAGGGTTATTCCTTTGTTAACGAAGCCCACTCCTTCTTCTAGATCCGGCGGAGTAAATAAATCTAGGAATCTAACATATTTTGTCTTGTCAACCTCCACCTCCGCATGCTTTTCACCGTCATTGTTATAGTAATTCTTCAATAAGCTAAAATTATCTAATGTAAATCTTGCTTTAACTGATACATCACTTCTTGCTGTGTCTATATATGTTCCTTCAAAATCTATATCGAAACCAGTAAAAGCTATTATAGTATTGAGATTATTATCCTTTATACTTTTTGGGAATTCCACTATATTATTTTTTATATTATCGCCGGTGACATCATCAAAGTTTCGATATATTCTAAAATTGTTAGACAGTCCTGACCAATTGCTTTTTGATGAAACAGGAAAACCCGATCTGGAATACATCTTTCTCCTAGTAGTTACATCCTCCGAGTCTATTTCAGTCAGGAGATCATATATTGATAAATGAGGTGAGCTTGTTTCTGGGTTATAGTTTTGATAATCCTGAACCCTTTGGGACCTTTTTGCTCTAGGAAATTGACTGACTCCTCCGGAAATAAAGATATCTAACCTTTTAAAAACAAAAGCTTGTCTTGTCTCCTCTTCGGTGCCCGAGGACTCATTCTTATCAAGTCGTTTTTTAAAATCTTTATAGTTCAACTTAGCCATTATAATATCCCATATAATCTTTTACTAATTCGATAGGTTTGGGTATAATAAGTCTCTCCCCGATAACCAGGTCAGCCTCTGTTGGTTTACCATTGAACCGAGCGATTACCCACCAATCTTCTTTGTTACCATAATATTTATAAGATAGTTTATAATATCTGTCTCCGGAAGACCAGTAATGTTCTTCATAAGATAATTTTCTACGGATCTCATCATTGGGATAAGATATGAAAGAATCCAAATATATATTAGCATTCGTTGTATTTCTATTTTTAAACAACGTCTCGAAATCAGACTGTTTCACATTTTTTATCGCTCTTGATGAATTTCTACTCATTGGTTTTACCTTTTATAATTTATTCCGAAAGGATAGGGCATTGATTCAATATCATCTTCCTTAGAGAATTTTTCGTAATAACTATCCACTTCAATAATGGGAGTTAACTCCATTGTCACACTCATTTTTTTTGGTATCAATTTACCATCATCCTCAGTATCAATATTAATATCGCCCTCAAAGAAACCAGACTCAATATCAATTTCAAACGAAAAACCAGTAAAAACGCATTTTTCGCCACGAGTTTTGACTTCGCTATAACTATCAGCAACAATAGCCACCGCACCCATACTATGTATGAAATTTGAAAATAAGATATAGACAGTGTAATATTCAGGATTATGAGTGAACTCTTTAAGATCAACTGTGTTGGATAGAAAGAACCGACAAAGCTCTTGAACTCTCTGTAAATTTATTCTGGCCTCGTTCATACTATGAGATGGGATATCGAAAGATAATTTAATTTGGTTTTTAACGACGCCCTTGATGAATCTTGGAGAATCACTGACCGAAAAGTTATCCTGTTCATAACTACTCTCAGTGGATCTAGAATAGTCAGTCACAAAAGCTTTAAATTTTAAAAGCTTATTGGTTTTTGGAAGACCAATAGATATATGACCATTTTTATTAATAGCTAATGCCTCAGACCCATTTGATCCTTGGTCAAGTCTTCCTTCTGTCCCAAAGGCTTGGTTAAGTGGACTCGGCATTATTTAATCTCCATATAAAATGGCCAGTAAGGCCCAAGAGACCCATGAGAGTTTATCATGAACAGTTCAAGGTCTAAAGTATAGTGTTTTGGTAGATATGCGGTAGAACTATCGCCTTCTATTACCTCATAGCCTTGCGTGGTAACCCTATCATGTATGAAGGAGTGTGAACTCTCGAAGAAGCCCGTATCAAGACTAGGCTTATAATCTACTTTTTTTATAATACCAGTGATCCCATTATCTTGGATCGCCTTCGAGACTAGTTCGGGATCAACGTCAGGATATATCGGCGGCGGCTTATTAGGGCACTTATTGATCAAGTTTGAAAAATAAACGACACATTCCGTAGCGTTGTCGAACTTACTAAGATCCGTGTTATCTCGAGGATTACCAGCAATCCCTAGTGTTCCAATATATCTAAAGAGTTCTTCCATTTTCGCTAGATTAGATCTAGCTTCGATAATATCTTGGGCAGGAACATCCAGAGAGATAGAATAAGAAAAGGTACTTTGACCTCGTGACACAAAGGGGTCAATGATAAATATAGATTCGTTTAACTCAACCATAGGATTAACATTCAACTTAAAAGCATTTAAAAAAGCCTTAAAAGCCACATATCGTCCAGAGTCCTTATCTAATATATAAATAATACCATTGGTTCTCGTAGCGTAATCTGCTTCAACTGAGGACCCTTTCTTTATACTTGTTATATTATCGTTATAAAAAGTCATTCATTAGCCTCCGTTGTATCGTTTTGCTACGCTTTCAGCCAATTCTTTACTATCTAAGTATACCTTGACCTGGTTCATATTATTGACGTTGAGGTCATCCATTGAGATTTTAACGTTAATATCCATTGAACCTTCCGCCTTTCCTTTAAGGATATTCTCGGAAGCCATCATAACGGTGTGTTTTCCTCCGCTTGATTGGGAGATAACCATTCCGTCCATCCCATCGGTTACGCTGTTTAATTCTTTGAGATCTTCGACCATAGCAGATAATGGAGACCCCATAAGATAGATGGCCCCTATTCCATTAATTAGTGCACCAAAGGATCCAGCCGCCAGCCCAGATAATTCTTTAGCTGCAGAACCAATGCTGTTAAAGACCAAGGACATACCAAGCCCAGCAACCGCTATCGCTCCCCCTAAATATAATATTCCTGTACCGAGCGCACCCATCGCTGCTAAGAGCGCAATCCCTTGAGGTCCGGCCATAACAGCTAGCAAAAGCCCCATTCCGCCAACAATGATAGAAACAGCAAGTACAAACGATAAAGCCTGCTCAGGCCCCATCTTGGCTATTGAATCTGCTAATAAGGAAAATCCATAGCCAGCAACAGCGAAGGCCCCTCCCACAAGAAGCAACGCGAATCCGAGAGCCATTATCTTCCCTACGTCTAATGCTCGAATTACCCGAGCAAAGGCCGTTAGGGTTCTGTTCATAGCATACCCAGCTTTTTCAATCAGAACAGGAGCTTTTTTAGCCACTGCCAGGAAACCACCAAGTACCGCAGTTAAGCTAAATAACGCCGCTTTGAATATTCCAACTCCTATTGCCAGATAAGCCAAGAACCCAACAACACCTTTAAGCTGAGCGACCCATCCGATGAACTTGGCTAAAATTTCGACTACTAAAGTCATAACGCTTATCAACGGCGCAAAACCAGCAGCAAATTCTTTCAGTGCGTTCTTGAGTTTATCATAGGCTCCCTGTTGGGCTTCTAATAATTTATTTAAATTTTTCATATCCTGACTCTGTCGGCTTCGGCCTTGACCAAGCATCTTCATTAACTCGACATCATCTTTTGCGTTCAAAATACCTTTGATGTGTAATTTCTCATACTTGCCCAATTGACTGATATTGATATTTCGTTGTGCGAAGGCTTGTCGAAGTATTTTTACCCTGTCGGCATCGTTCGCATTCATCATTTTAGTCATACTCAAGCCGAGGTTGAACTGTGCATTTAATTTGCCTACTTTGTTTGCGGCATCTCCGAATTTATCAAACCCAGCAGCAACTCCGGTTAATCCCGACATGCTAACACCAAGATCTTTGGTCATCTTGTTTAGCTCGAAGAATTGTTTCTTCATCTCTCCGGCGCCTTGTGATGTTAAGGCAAGTCGGTTTTGTGCTTCTTGGAAGTTTTTTGATAAATCGGCAACATTTTGGCCTGCTATCCTAGAGGAGACAATTATGGATTCATAGAACTTCGTTGATTCGGCAAAGGACATACCAAAGTTACGAGACAACAAGTTGATTGTCCCTGCGAGTTGTCCGGCATCTACACCAAGTGTTACCATTTTCGCGGCCAATCGGACAGAAGCCTGATCTGCAATAGAAATTTCACTCCCAAGCAGTGATGTTTGGTTTATCAATGTTCCGGCGGTATTTCCGAAAGACTCGGCGGATATTCCTAGATGATACAATCCCTGGGTCATCTCCATAAATCTACCAACCGAGTTCTCTGTTGCTCCGGATAGTTTGGCTATTGCGGCAGCCCCTTTGGTTGCCTCTTGAGCCATTGTAGCTATTTCGCTTCCAACCTTATTCATCACGCCAATAACCATCTCCCCAGCCATGGCGACCGCTATTTGTGTTATATTGAGGCCATCTTCCGCTTTGGATAATGTTTTAACACTACCAACCACTTTCAACAAACTAGACGCAAATCCGGATGATGCAGTGATACCTAAATTGAGGCCGCCAACAAGACTTTTGATGCCCCTATTCAAATCTGATGTCGCATCCGAGAATTCGCTTTGTGCCGCCGCAGCTTTGGTAATACCTTTTTGTAGTTTGCTTAATCTAGCTAGAAGCTCAGGTGGAACAACCTTCCCATTAAGGTTTCGAATGGCGTCTAAGACACCAGCAAGTTCTTCAAGCTGCTCAGCCGCCATTCCAGCAGCCTTGGCTGCTGTGGTCATTGACTTAGCCAGGCTCTCTTGCTGGGCTTCATCAGTCAGGGTCTTATAAATGTCCAGCGACTGTTGGAGTTTCCGAAGAACCATTTCCTGTTCTTTATTCTGCAGGGCCATATTCTTAACAAGTTCACCAGAATATTGGGCTCTTTCTTTCTGAATCTTTAATTCTTCTCTCGATCTTTCCAGATATCTATCAAATGCTTCCGCTGCATCTTCGATAGAGGCCTTGCTTTGGATATCATCACCATTTTTATCAGCCATATAAAAACCCTCTCTTCAAGAATAATTAGTGTTGAAAACAAAAACGCAGGTTTTCACCTGCGTCTGTTTGCTTTTTCCATCGCTTTTTGTTCTTTCTCGAATTCTTGGATCATTCGATCGAAGAACCAGTTCCTCAAACCAACCGGAAGATTGTAGAGTTCATAAAAAGACCAGCCACCATGATGCTTTAAAACAAAGAACTGTTCGTATACTTGCTCAGTGTATTCATCGGTCAGGCCAAAAAAAGTCGGCATCAAGGGCCACCTCCAAATCTTGTTCATGATCACAAGCGCGACATTGGAAGTCGAAATTAAGTTTTACATCTGGGTTTATTTTACGATATGCTTCTCGGAGAACCCGAGTATCAGATGAAAGCATATTTTCAGCAAAATAACTACAAGTAGACTTACGATCATCTCCGTTAACTGATACCATAATGGTCTTCAGTTGTTCTGAGAGACTTGAGTCTACTCCGTTATTCTGCTTGTTTTGTCTTCGAACGTTCTCGAGCATATCTTGTTCGTCTTTACCGGTCATTCTTTTGATCTCGATTTCGAACTTAGATGTCGGGAGAGTAACAACGAAGTTGCCGCCTTCGTTGGTCTCCACATTCTCTGGAATTTCGCCGTAGTGTATTTCTTTATCATTGAGATCATACATATATCTCTTCTGTTCTCCGCATGCTGGACACGCGATCTTGGTCTTATATTCGTTACCGTAAGCATATTTTCGTGCTTCGATGACGATTGCTGACCTGTCTCCTGAAAGAAGATGCATTGATCTTACTCTTTTGTTTACTAGAATATTGTCAATCAATCGATCAAGAGCCAACCCTTTCTTCAAGAGCGATCTTGATGTTAGGATGTCTTCATCTTTTGCCGTCATATGACGTATTTCGACCATCTCTTGGTTGAAGAGAGGGTGCTCTGGCGGATACCCTTGGCCCTTTGACGGTAGCTCAACCATCTCGGTGGGTATTACGAAGGACATTGGGTTTGGAAGGGCTTGTGCCTGTTCCTCGACCACGGCAGGGCTGTCGGCTGATGGCCTTGCTCCTGTCCTGTCCTGATTATTTCTGTTACTCATTGTTACCTCTTATTATAAGTCTTTGACCTCGCCAACATCGTAGGTGGCGAAGTCATAATCTATTTCTAATTTATACTCAACCAAATCGTCGGAAGAATAATCTAAATCCCCGAATGATATTGATTTGATTATTGGTCCATGAAGACTCCAAGTATCTTGTACTTTTCCATCTGGCTTTAATTGACTAATCTCAATTGTTCCACCAAAATTTGTAGCATTGTTTCCGGCAAATGCATGATAAAATGAATTAGCGGCGGTGCTGGCTTTTGAAGGAGTTGATATAGTTGTCTTCTCTCCGCCAATGGTGTTATTAGTGACTGTCGGGTTAGCATATCCGGTATCGTTTATCATCTTATATAAAGTCTGTTCTGTGCTTTGTCCCATTCTATCCACTACTGGGTCTACAAACGTTATGGATACAGACTCCCAATTTGGGATACCAGGATATTTGAACTTGTGATTTATAAGCGTATAAATTTTTGATTCGATAGTGAAGGTAGGCTTGGTGACGCTCTTAACATTGTAGAGTTGCACTTTACCTATTCTTACTATAAATTTGTTTTTTTGTTTTGGGGTGGTTGCTTTTTGAGACCAAAAAGTCATCTAGAACCTCTTACTTTTTTATAAAAAATTCGTTTTTAGAAGCTACTGGACCGATTTCAGTTGATGAATTTGTAACAAGACACTCAGCCCAATCATATCTAAGTTCCAATTCGATTTCAACAAGATCATCAGACTCATATGATAGATCACCATATTTAACATTCTTGATAAAAGGATTATGAAGAGACCAAGTTTCCAAAGGCACTCCTTCACTATCCAATTGAATAATTTTACAAGAACCTATTGCCTCGGTTGCTTTCTTTTTAGACATCGTAACTAACGGATCTGTAGATGTATTAGTGATTGTATACCCTGATGCTTCAATAAGTGCGTTTGTTTGAGCAACTGCATCGATTGGTGATACTGGATCTACCAAAGTCATCGATACGGTTTGCCACTTAACTCGTCCTGGGAAGTAATATTCTTTATCAGAAAAAGAATGAGCAGTTTCTGTAACTTCAAAGCTAGGCTTGGAAACTTTCTTGGCCCACCAAACGAGTTCTTGACCACCTTGAACACCTGTTATCTGGATTTTAAATTTAAAACCTCTTTTGGGATCTTTCCCATCTACTCCGCTATATGCTGCGCTCCAAAAAGCCATTGTATAAATCTCCTGTTATATTTTAATTAGTTTACTCTGCAAATTCCACACCAGAGCGGGTGATAATAAAGTCGATTGCGATAAATTCGATAGCGCGTGTTGGCTTCACGAAGATAGATACATTCAGACGGTTGTTGTCGATATCATCGGCAGTGTTGTTTCTTTCATCCAAGACAACATCGTAAGCGGAAAGGCCGAATCTGGACTTGACGCTACTAAGGATGTTGGTGATTTGGAATTTTAGTTGTGCTCTTGTGCTAGAGTTGTTTTGCTCAAAGAGAGCCAACTTAGCAATGTCTGAGATGTCTTTCTTAAGGAAGATCATCAAGCGACGAACGTTAATTCGATCAAGAGCCGACTTGGTTTGTTGAAGAGTCTTTTGTCCAAAGATCACAACACCTTCATTTGGGAATGAAGCAATTGGGTTAATGTTAACTTCGTACAGATCATCTCTCTGAGAAGAATCTAGTTTTTGTCTCGCTTGGATAACTACTGGTCCTTTAGGGCCACCGAGTGCTCCAAGTCCACCTCTGTTGAAACCAGCAGGCGCGAACCATAGTTCAGCAGACTTTTGAGATTGAGCCATTGCACCAACAGCAGCAACAGATGATGGAACCCATACGTACTGTCCGTTGTCAGTGTCTGCAACTTGAACTGCAGGATAGAAAGCACAACCGTAACTTGAGTTAATGTTTGTTCTGTTATTGAAGCTACTGATAGCGGTACTAACAGAACCTCGAGCAGATGCTAGACCTTCAGTTGCCGGTGTGTAATCGTTCTCAAGATCGATGATAGCCAGTAGATCTTGACGATCTTCAGCAGTAGCAACGATTTGATCTGTGATTACTGTCTCTTGTTGTCCGGGGATCAATAGCATGTTCGCTGGAACGACTTCTTGGTCGTCAACAGCAGCCAATGCTTTGTGAAGTGTATATCTTACATAACTGGTCATGTCTGATGTTTTATCGATGTGGTTTCCAAATGGTTCTTGTTCTGTAATGTCGAGTCCATCAAATCCACCGTGCATTGGTGCATAGAATCTACTAACACCAGCATCAAGTAATTTTTGGTGACCGTTGATAGCAGAATAAGAAGTACCAGCATGTCTCGACCCAGCAGCAGTGCCGGCCAAAGTGCTTCCACTGTGATACCATTCATTGGCGGTACTGGTGGTTAGTACTACGTTGTCTAGAGAGAATACGAACGAATATTCATATTTAGCGTCACTGGTTGCTACAAGATCAGCAGAGCCATAATTAACAACCGAAGATGTTCCGATTGGTCGAACGTAATCGATGTAATCCGAGTCAATTGTTTTAGAGCCACTGGAGATGGTAGGTTGAATACCCCAATATGCTTTAGCAGGTTTTGCGTTTAATCCGTCCGACCCTGAGTGTCTAAGACTAAGAGATGGGAACGTAAGGTCTGCTTTGAAATCAACAACATCACCATGGTTCAAAATAGTACTTCCCTGTGATCCGGATCCATATACAGCAACTGATGCAGTGGTTACCCAAGCGTTAGCTAATGCACCGTTAGAACCAGATGCAAGAGCACTAATGGTCTTAGGCCTTACTGGTCCCAAGAATCCGAATGGAAGAGAGTTTTGTCTTGAAGGTAGAGACTCTTGTCCACCATACATTTCGATGCGGATATAAGAAGAGACATTGAGATATTGAGTCTCAGCGTTAACTTCATACTTTCGTAAGTCGTTGTTCCACTCTAGGTATTGGTCACCAACTCTTCGAAGAATAAAGTCCGCAGATGTTGGGTCAAAGTTAAGATTAGTGAATGATTCCAGAATGTTACCGCTCAAAGAGACAACATTCAATGTGAAAGAGCCGTAACCATTTACGGTTGGGTTTGAAGGAAGCTTAAGATCTTTGATAGCAATCATGAAGTTGTTATTGTCTGCTTCTCCACCGCCAAGAGCAACACAACGGAAGAGCTTTTCTGTTGTTGATGCATCGTATGCAAAGTTTCCATGTACAGTACCAGAAGTAGCAGCACTAAAGTCTTGTGATAAGAACCATCCACTTCTAGCGTATTTGAACTCTTCCTTGTGGTCTGCCCAGTCGTTGGCTACATTCATTAATGGGAGCATAACAGCTTGGTTCAGCAATGATGTAGATCCAGTAACAACAGCCTTAAGATTTCTCTCGAAGGTCTCTCCAAGCCAATAAGATTTTCTCTTTGTTGTCGGAGTGATTGTTGTGTTGGTCAACGTAGGGTCGGTGTTAAGCACATTACGGATATAGTTGGCCGAGTTTCTGTTGAAATTGAAAGTAATTGTCTCAGTTTCGTTACCGGTTAATGAATTGTCTTGTACAGAAAGTACGTATTCAAAGCCAGCACCGGTAGGAAGAATAACTTCGGTCAAACCGTTGGATGTTAATTCAGTAGCACCGGTATTTGTAACAGCAAAGTGACCATCGTCAATCATAGTTCCTGCAATCACAACTGGGTTACCTATGCCGATTGTATCGGCAGTAACAGTTATGCTTGTAGCGCCGGCAGATGCTGCCGATACGCCGACAGCTTGATTTAAAACATGAGCAATAGCAGCCATAATAGTAGTATTGGTTTCACCGCTGGTACCAATCAATGTGTGAGCGGTTGCAGAATCTGCTGTTGGAGCGGCAGCGAATGTACCACCGTTTTCCATGGTTAACGTGAAGATCAATGTTCCCGCTAAGGTCACTGTTAGTGTTTTAGTGTGTGCTCCGGTAACAATTGTTGTTGGACTTGTTAAAACCGATTTAGCAGCAATAGCGGTTGGCTCCGCAGCGATACTTCCAGACAAAGATACGGGTCTTATAATTGATCCGTCCTTAGTCGTATAGAATACAGCAGCGAGTGTTCCAGAGTGAGCCGTGGTCTCACCAGAGGCAGTGTTATCAGCAGAATTCATGATGAACAGCCCATAAGCATTGTCTGCAGCCCAGCCAGCCTTACCGGTAGATACAGATGCAGAAGGGTCTTGTTCTCCAAGAAGTCGAACAACGTTGATTGGTGTTGTTTCAGATGCGAGCCAAGCTTG
>TARA_R110000822_G_scaffold294058_1_pt1 | contig 15564 bp, 10 predicted proteins | sample TARA_R110000822 | Tara Oceans TARA_R110000822 (sample SAMEA4397666) | marine metagenome | biome: Polar Biome; feature: [SRF] surface water layer (ENVO:00010504); material: water (ENVO:00002006), including particulate matter (ENVO:01000060) such as... | depth 5 m | reverse complement strand
CGCGCCGTGGGTCTCCAGAAGGGAACGCGGCACGCCCAGCATTTCTTCCTTGGACAGGTTGGAATAGGTCACGAAGCCGCGCTCGAACCAGCTCGAGGCCCCCGGCTCGTCGGTGAGCAGGCGGGCGATGCCGCCGCCGGTGCAGGACTCCGCCGTGACCACGGAAAACCGCCGCTGTTGTAAAATCTTGCCTAACTCCCGGGCTCGATCCGCCAGTCCTTGCATGCGCCTTACCTCGCCAAAGCCTGTTATTAGCGCCTCCATGATGGACGACTTGGCGCGGGCTTCCCAGCGCCCGCTACGCGACCACCTTCCAAGCCGGCGGCGGCTGTGCTATCCCCGGAGGCACCGACGCTAGTGAAGGAGCACTACCGTGACCACCGCAAAGGAAGATTCAACCGCGGCGGACGCCGCACCGAAAGGCACCACGCCGGGCGCCGCCATGGACAGCGTCGTACACCTGGTGGACGAAGACCCCGGTGCCCGCGACCGCCTTGACCGGCTGATGCGCCGCGCCTACCTGCCCTGCCGGGGCTACCGGGACAGCGACGATTTGCTGCTGCGCCTTAACGATGACCGGCCCGGCTGCGTACTGGTGACCCTGCGCACCCCGGGAATGGCCGGGGTGCGCACCCAGCAGCGTCTGAGCGACACCGGCTCGACGCTGTCGGTGGTGTTCCTGGGCGACAGCCCCCGGGTCAGCGCGGCGGTCGGGGCGATGCGCGCCGGCGCCGAGGACTTCCTCGACAGCCCCACCGACGACGACACCCTGATCGAGACCGTGCAACAGGCGGTGGCCCGGGACCGGCGCCGCAAAGCCCGCCAGAGCGCCCGCCTGGCGCTGCGCCAACGCCTGGCCCGGCTCACCCCGCGTGAGCGGGAAACCCTGGAGGCTGTGGTCTCGGGGCTGTCCAACAAGGGCACCGCCGAGGCCCTGTCGATTTCGCCGAAAACCGTGGAACTGCACCGCGCCCATATGATGCACAAGATGGGCGCCGGCTCGGTGGCGGAAGTGGTGAAGCTGTACCTGTTCGCCACGGAAGCGGCCACGCCGCCGGTTACGGGTTTTCCCCTGCCCGGCCACGGGGAACGCCCTATAGGCAACCGCCAGCGCACGGACTAGCTTGGCCCTTCACCCAAGGAACCGCCGGCGCCGTGCCGGCGGCCGGCAAAGGAGGCGCTATGAAAGCTCTGACCTGGCACGGTACCCACGACGTGCGCGTGGATACCGTCCCCGACCCACGGATCCAGGACCCCGGCGACGCCATTCTCAAAGTCACCGCCACCGCCATTTGCGGGTCCGACCTGCATCTCTATAACGGCCTGATGCCCGCCATGGAGCCCGGCGACGTGCTCGGCCACGAATTCATGGGCGAAGTGGTCGAGGTCGGCAAGGAGGTGCGCAACCTGAAGAAAGGCGACCGTGTGGTGGTACCGTTCACGATTTCCTGCGGCCACTGTTTCTTCTGCGACAAACGCCTGTATTCGCTGTGCGAGACCAGCAACCCCAACGCCGCCGACGCCGCCCAGGCCATGGGGCACTCCCCGGCCGCCCTGTTCGGCTACTCTCATCTTCTGGGCGGCATCCCCGGCGGCCAGGCGGAATACGTGCGCGTGCCCCACGCCGATGTGGGACCGCTGAAAGTGGCATCCGATATGAAGGACGAGCAACTGCTGTTCCTGTCGGACATCTACCCCACCGGCTACATGGCCGCCGCCAATTGCGACATCAGCGCCGGCGACACCGTGGCCGTATGGGGCTGCGGCCCGGTGGGTCAGTTCGCCATCCGCAGCGCCTGGATGCTGGGCGCCGGGCGCGTGATCGCCATCGACCGCGTCCCCGAGCGGCTCGCCCTGGCGGAAACGCAGTCCCAGGCGGAAGTCATCAACTTCGAGAAAGACGCCCCCTACCAGCGCCTGATGGAGATGACCCGGGGCTACGGGCCCGACAGCTGCATCGACGCGGTGGGTGCCGAGGCCCACGGTGCCGGCGACCCGGAATACCAGCGCCGGGACAGCGACTCCGGCGAACCCAACCGCCCCACCGCCCTGAATCAGATGATTCAGAGCTGCCGCAAGGGCGGGCAATTGTCGATTCCCGGCGTCTACACCGACAGCATGGACGGCGTCGCCTTCAACGGCCTGATGAACAAGGGGCTGTCACTGAAAAGCGGCCAGACCCATATGCAGGCCTATATGCCCGCCCTGTTGCAGACCATCGAGCTGGGCAACATCGACCCGTCCTTCATCATTACCCACCGCTACGGTCTGAACGACGCCGCCAACGCCTACGCGGATTTCAACGCCAAGCAGGACGGCTGCATCAAGGTGGTCATGACCCCCTGAGCCCGGCAGCCGGCGTCCACAAAAAAGCCCCGCCATTCGGCGGGGCTTTTTATGTGCCTCTGATTATGCGCCTCTGAGTGTCGCCGCTGTCGATCAGGGCAACTGGGTCTTCAACGCGTCGGCGTCTTCGCTATCGTCTTCCACTTCGCCTTCCAGGATCGCCTCCGCGCTGGTGGCGCGGGTGTAGTACTCCTGGTTGGCTTCATCGTCACTGAAGACATCGCTGACGCTGATAGCGCCGCCGGCGAACAGGCCTTCGGTGCTGCTCCAGAACAGCACGTCGCCCTTGCCGTAGCTGCCCTGGGCCACGTTGGACCAGTCCAGCAGCGTCAGGCCGGCGTCCGCGTTCAGCGCGAAGTTATGGTCCTGCTTGAAGGACTTCACCGCCTTATCGGTCATCAGCAGCATCGCCACTTCACCGGCGGCAACGCCGCCCTGGGCACCGGCACTGACCGCGCCGAAGTTAAAGAACGCCGGACCGTTCCAGTCGCCGCCGTCCTTGGTCAGCACCACGCCCTGACCGCCGCGGCCACCGAACACAAAGGCGCCACGCCCGAAATCAGGCACCAGGAACACGCCCTTGGCCTGCTCCAGCGCGGCGTCCATACCGTCCTCGCGCTTCATGTTCCGCAGAACCGTTTCCGCTTCGTTGAGCACGTCACGGGTATTCTCGCGCTCTTCGCCGGTCTGTACGTTGGACGCTTGGTCCTCCATATGATCCATGCTCTGCGTGTTCTGCATGGTCTCCGCGTCGTCCACGTCGCGACCGGTTTGATTGGCGGCGACCCCTGCCGCCAGGGTGGCCAACGCCAGGGAAGTCGCTGTCATTGTTGCTACTTTCATGGTTCTCTCCTTCCTTGATGAGGAACCGTCACGCTAGGACGCCAGTCCGACCGTTGGAAATACGGGATAACCCTTGGTCCGCGGCGACAGCGTGCTAATGTGGGCCGGTTTTTCATTCCTTAACACACAACCCGGACATCATGACTTCAGCACCCAACCGCGCACGACGCTGGCTCGAACGGCTCAACGGCTCCAAGCACATGCTCTGGCTGCTCGCCGCCCTCTCCTTCCTGGAGACCATCATCCTGCCGGTGCCCATCGAACTGGTGCTGATTCCGCTGATGGCCGTCAACCGCCAGCGCCTCTGGCGCATCGCTACGGTCACCACCGCCGGCTGCCTCGCCGCCGCCCTACTCGGCTACGGCGTCGGCATGGTGCTTTACCAATCCCTGGGCACCTGGTTCATCGACACCATGGGCATGCAGAGCGCCTACCAGGCCTACCAGGGCTTCTTTGACCAGTACGGCTTCATCGCCATCCTCACCCTCGGCATCCTGCCGATCCCGTTCCAGGTGGCAATGATCACCGCCGGCCTGTCCGGCTACCCCATCGCGCTGTTCGTGCTGGCCGCTCTGATTGCGCGCGGCATCCGTTACTACGGCCTGGCCTGGCTGGTATTGCGGTATGGGCCCAAGGTGGAGCGAATGTGGCGGCGGCATGCGCTGGTGACCAGCCTGGTGGCCGGTCTGATCGTCCTGGGCGTGGCGCTGGGCATGCAGTGGCTGGCCGGGCAGGTGATGTAGATGCTCAAGCAGGTCTTGGGAAGCGGTAGGAGATCGTCGGACATACCTCACTTCAGAGCGGCTTCCCGCAGCTGATGGCGTGCCTATTAAAGAATTTCTATCCATTTGGGGCTAATCAAAGACGGGCTCCTCGGATTAGCAGGGTCACTCATCCTCAATTTGTATCCTTGTTGGATATAAGCAAAAACTTGCTCCATGGTTTGTACCCGAACCTGATCGCGGTCAAACTTGGTCATGCTCACCACATAGCAGCCATCCCTGTACCTGTGAGGAACAAGTAATGTCCCGGCCTGCTTACCCCTTCTCACGCGACTTCGGAGATTTATTTGTCCAGAAACAGAAGATACGCTTTTTCCTGCCACCTTTTCAGCATGGTGTTTGGTGTCGTCAGATATACTTCGGGACAACGAGTCGGAAGGTGGCTTTTCATGAAGCTTAGCCTGCTGAAAAGTTCTGCCATGCGATACATCTTTATGTAAGCCAAGCGCAGCCTCAACCAGCTTGCGCTTCCTGGCGGCACCAGTCCGACCCTCCATCCAGCGCTCGAAGTGACCGTTGGCACCCGATGGGTGCGCCACATGAACCCAAAGTCTATCATCAGCGCGCACAGCGACTTCGTTCAGTTCCTCAAACGCCGCGGGGAACATTTCACGAATCAGATCGTGGCAGGGCTTTACATAGCTAGAATTATTACCCAGCATCACCACGATTTTAACGCTGTCCGGCAGATGCTTCAGAAACTGATTGGTACAAGCGGCAATGACCTGTGGAATTTCCTTAAAGGATTTCGTGATCAAGCTACCGGAGCACTGGTATTTTGCTTTACTATCCTGGCGGGCCACACTACAGCGAATCAGGGAGCCAAAGGCAATATTGCCCTCCGGGTTGGCTATCGCATCGTTCAAAGATACGCCAGACGGCAACGCCCCCAATCGCTTGAGTATCCGTTCCAGCCTGGGCCGCATACCGGCGAAAGCCACATCGTCAAAGCTGCCATTAGCATAATAATCTGCCTGGGTACTGCCCTTTGAGAAGCCAAGTACCAGCCATTCAGGCTCACGACCACCCCACGCGCCTGGGTCATTGCGCATCCGCCACAGGCGGTGGGGCGTAGCCTCGTTGGCATCCGCCGGGTAGCAGAGTCGACAATCAATCTTTCCGTGTTCAGGCAGCATTTTCATAGTCCATGCGCAGGATCTGTTACAAGAATCTCACCGGTCGCAGACCTCAACATAAAATTCGATTCATTAAAATCCAAATCCGCGCCGGCCTGGAGGCACTGAACACACATAAAATTCATTGTCGCTTTAACGGGAACCAGCCTCTCTGAAACGGACAGTTTCTTGATCGCAGAACATACTCTTCCCAATTCTTGACGATCGGTGACAAGATTCGAGTCTACCTCCGCAAACTCGAGGACCGCACCCACCCAGCTCTTGACTTCTTCAAGCGCCTCCGGGCAGCACTCGAGCTCATGTAGCTTCTCAAATTCAGCAAGCCAGTAGAAATCGAGCTCGGGATACTCATCAGAAGGCATAACCCTGCCCCAGTCATTCAGACATTGGGGGACGGACAACCCTTGCTTTGCAGCGAGGACGACAAAGGTGTGCGAGGCACCGTCCGTGGAAAGTCGAAAGATGGAATTGCCGCCGTCATAGATCTCCGAAGACGAGCCCTTACTGATAAAACTCTTGCCTAACAACGGCCCTGAGGAACGAATAATGTCGACATTGCTGCCCTCAAAAAGGAAGCTATCCTTCATAAAAATAATCACTCTACACGCCGAACCGATGCGATTACGCTTATAGAAAACCTAACAACAATAAGCGCAATTATATAAAATAGAAGTATCTGATGCCTCACTCACTGTATTACTTCCATCCAAACAATGCTCAGATTGGATTTTTAACCACGAACTTATAGAGAGCAACCGGTCTTTGCATAGCCGCTCACCATCAATGAGGGACATCTCAGAATAATTCCAGCCTTAGCCCAAAATCTCAGCGAAAGTAGTTAGAGGTCGTTAATCGCTGGGCAAACACCCCACACTTGCTCTCTAAAAACCAGCCTGTCCAACCACATCCATGAGCTTCGCGTAATCCGTGACCACGTCGTACTTAACACGATCCTCGGTGATCTGCTCACTGATTTCGTTGAAGAACTTCCGGGCACACTCAATTTTCGTGTTCTCGATCTCGCGCAGTTTCATCGACGACATCGTGCCCTTGGTCTCGGCCACGAAGTAGATATGCCGGACGCTACCAGCCTTGAAGGAAATCGCCCAGTCCGGATTGTAGTCGCCAACAGGGGTCGGAATCAGGAAGCCGCGGGGCAGCTTGGCGTAGACAACCACCTCGCTGCTTGTGTCCAGCTCTTTGACGAATTTCCGCTCCACATCAGAGTCGGTAATTGCGTAATCGTAGACGTGGTTCTTGAGTTTTTCCGTGGCGCGGGAGAAGTCCTGCCCGGTCTGGTTGGCGGTAAAGATATCGGTATCGTACCGATCGTCCACCTCGTCGTACGTCAGACGTTCGATTACCATGGCAGCTTTCTGTTCGGCGATCAGGCGGGAAGCTTCGGCAATAAAGTGCTCCGGGTTCTTTCGGAATTGCTCAAAGACGGCCGCTTGCACTTGGCTGAATATCGCCGCTGTGGTGTCTCGGGTGAGCCGGGCATTCTCCGCCACCTTGCCGACGAGGTCATACTTCACCCGCGAATGGATGGAATCGCCGTACTCGGTCGTGGTTTCCTGAACGGCAAATCCGTCACCGCCGCGAAGCTGCTCATCGGTCAGGCCATCCTGCTGAAGCCCGGCCTGGACGGTGTACTGCAACGGGGTGACACGCAGGTTACTATCCAGCGTGCTGACGCATTTTCTGACTAACTCCGCGGAGTCGAACTCCACCCGGTATACGGCCTTGCGATTGATGCGCGTCCACAGCGCCTGGAATTCCTTCTTCTCGAAGTTTGCATTCAGCGGGTTGGTCTTGGGCTTGCGGCCGTCGTCCACCTGCGGTAGCTGAGCGTCACTGAAGACGCTGTCGATCAGATGGAACACCTGCTCCGCATACGGCTCAAGATCCTCAGGTAGTTCGGCCAGGGCACTAGCGACCTTAGCATCATGATACGCACCCGTAATACTCTTTTGTCGGTCTACATATCCATTCTGAACCAGATAAAACTCAATCCCCGCTGCCATGTCGGCACTGACCTCGACCGGCCCGGTATCGGTTTGTATTAGCTTACCGATAAAATAGGCCTCTGTTGCCAGACGCGGCCTGGAAGACAGAGTTTCGGATATTTCCTTCTGTAGGCCTGCCACGAAGTCCTTATAGCCTTCGCTCGCCACCACCGTCAGCACATTGATGTCATGCACAACGGCGGGATGATCCATACGGTCGCCGTGCTGGTCGACGCTCAGGCGCAGCCCCCGGCCGACTTCCTGGCGGCGGGAAATGCTGTTGTCGCTGTGCTTGAGCATGCACATGACAAACACATTCGGATTGTCCCAGCCCTCGCGCAACGCGGAATGGGAGAATATGAACCGGGTCGGCTCGGCAAAATCCAGCAAGCGTTCTTTGTCCTTCAGGATCAGGTCGTAGGCGTCCACATCATCGGAATCGATGGACTTTTTGCCGACCGCAGGGTCCTTGAGCCGGTTGGTCTTCTTGTCGACCGAGAAGTAGCCATTGTGGGTTCTGCCCGGCTCGATATCCGCCAGGTGCTTCCGATAGGCTTCGTTGTCGATCGCTAATTCCGACAGGTACTCATCCCGGAGCAGCTCGTACTCCTCCTCGAACACCCGTGCGTACTCGCCCTTCTCATCGGCCCGGTTGTAGTCGCGGTACTTTCCCACCTCATCGATAAAGAACAGGGACAGCACCTTGATCCCCTGGGCGAAGAGCTGCTTTTCCTTGTCGAGGTGCGCCTTGATAGTCTCGCGGATCTGGATGCGCCGGATGTCGCGTTCGGTGACATCCCCGCTGGCCTCTCCGGCCTTCAATACCGCGCCATTGGTGAACTCCACCGTATCGTTGACCGCATCGATCTGGCTGATGGTAAATCCCCGGTACTGGTCCAGCTCCCCCGATTCGACGAACAGGTCATCACGGAATTCCAGTCGGCGCAGCTGCCGCTTGATCTCGCCCGACTTCAGCTTCACTTCCAGCTCGACACGAGCCACGGGGGCCTGCTTCGAGATGTCGACGCCCTCCAGATAGAGGTAGGCATTGGTCCCGGCCAGGCCACGGGTCTGAATGCCGCGCACGGCGATCTTCTTCACCAGCTTCTGGTTGTAGGCATCCAGCGCGTCCAGGCGGTGCACGCGGTTATGCTGTGTTCCGTGCGTGGCCGAATAGCGCAGGATGAACAAAGGCTTGAACTTGGGCAGGGCCTCCATGGTGGCCTTGCCCTCCATCTTCTGGGGCTCATCCAGAATGAGGATCGGGCGATTGGAGGCGATCACATCGATGGGCTTGCGTGACTGAAAGTCGTCCAACTCATCGTATATCCGACGGTTGTCCTTGCCACGCGCATTGAACGCCTGGATGTTCATGATCATCACATTGATCCCGGCGTCCGAGGAGAAGCTCTCCACCTCGTGCAGGCGCTTGGAGTTATAGATGAAAAATCGCGCCTTTTTACCGTAGCTCTCGGTGAAATGCTCGGCGGTCACCTGGAAAGACTTGAACACCCCTTCACGAATGGCAATCGAGGGTACGATGATGATGAACTTGGACCAGCCATAGCGTTTGTTCATCTCGAAAATGGACTTGATGTAGCAGTAGGTCTTTCCCGTTCCGGTTTCCATCTCTACATCGAGGTGAACACGGGTCGCGGCCAGTGCGTCTTTCTTGTAGGCCGCGGGTACGGCCACGCGCTCGCCCTTTTTATTGAAGGTCGTGAAGTCGGTCAATGACGTCGATTCTGGCAGGTTCTGCCGCCGCTGGACCTTCTGAAGGTTCTCCAGGATCTGCGTCTCGGTCAACGCAATGTCTGCGTTCTTGAACCCTTCATACTCTGACTCCGGCCTAATATGTTGATCCTTTTTTATAACCCCAGGGTCGATGCGATAGCTTAGCCCCGACGTCATGGGTTGGCCGGCAAAACAGTCCACCACGTCGTTGACGGCGTTGGTCTGATAAGGCTGGACTTTAAACTTGAGCTTCATAGTGATTTCCCGGCCGCTGTCAGATCGACTTGACTTCGGTCGTGGGCGAGAGCTGGCGGAAAACCTGCTCGACATTGATCTTTACTGCGTCCGAGACAAAGCCGTTGTCGCGGAGGACCACACGCAGGGGCTCGTAGCCGGCCAGCTCTTTAACCAGTTCTTCCGTGATACCCTTGTGGAAGCAGGCGACCAGGGCGTTGTCGTCGACGAAGAACACGGTCTTGTCCTGCACCGTCTCGCGGCGGATGGGCAGCGTCAGGTCCACGCCCCAATCGACTAGGACCTGGAACAGCAGGTCCTCAGCGGCGCGGTCTTCTTTCACGTTATCGACCATATCGAGCAGATCGGACTGTTTCAGTTCGTCCGGGCTGTAGTAGACGTCCTTCATGTTTGACGTGTCAATCTTAAGGAAGCGGAAGCCTGAACGGCCAACGGAGCCATTAGGTGAATTCTCGCCGAATAAGCTGTGGTGTGCTCTACGCAACCTTTCAGCACCAAGTCTTGACACGGTTCCAAATTGAGAAGCGAGATCGTCGTCACGAATTGTTTCGTCGAGTTGGCACAGAATAAATCTACGATATGAATTTACACGAGCGTTTGAGGCCCATACAGCATGGCCAGTGGAGCAAGATCCGGCAAAGAAGTCTAATACCAGAGCGTTATTCGGGCAGACCATCTCAATTATGTCCTGAATAAGCTCTATGGGCTTCTTGCCATTGGAGAATGGGACTCCACCCTCTTTAATTATGTTGTTAAATTGAATATCATCCCAAAGGTTTCCCTTGCTTTCTTTGCGAAGGATTTCCTCACCTTCCTTTTCGACAATATCTTTTAACCAAGCGAATAGTTCGCGACTTCGGCCACGGTAAAAAAGCTGTACCTCTTGACCTGCGTTTCGCCCTTTTTGGGGCTTGTATTTGATACTGAAAATCTCAGAATCAATTCCGGATGTGGCATCAATAACCTTTTGACGTATCGACGTCTGTGCATTTGTAGTGCGAAATATTCTCTCGAAATAAGCGTAATAAGCTTTCGCTTCATCCCCATCGAACTCTTCCTCAGCGACCCGTGCAATGGTTTTCAATTTACACGAATCGTGCTTATAAACTGAAACCAACTGACCAGATCCATCCTCAAAAGATGAAATTGGCTCGGGCGTTCCCGCATCCACCAATACTTGAGTATACTTCCAGCTTTTCCCGCTGGCTTTCATGGTGTTTATGTAACTAATTAGCTCTTGACGCTTCGTGGGCAGCTTTCGAATTGAGAAATTCTCTTTGTTTTTCGCGAAGAAAATGATCTGCTCCGTATTATTCGGAAGCGTCCCGCCTAGGTGACTTCCACTTACGCCGGCCATTTTCGTTTTTATCGTAATTATATTAATAAGATTTGCGCTGCCGAATACCTCTTCCATGAGCTTCATAAGGTTGGCGCTTTCTCTTTCATCAATCTGAACAAGAATTGCTCCACTATCAGAAAGGAGATTTCTTGCAACCTTCAATCTAGAATACATCATTGTAAGCCACTTGGAGTGAAAGCGACCTTCCGCTTCAAGATTGGCAACGAGCCGCTGTCCATCACCATCGTTTTGAAGCGACTTCTGAAAATATTCAGCAGCAGCTTCACTAAAGTCATCGTCGTAAATGAGGTCACCGCTGCTGTTATACGGAGGATCTATATATATTAAGTCCACCTTTCCCAAGTAAGACTCTTGCATTATTTTTAGAGCAGCGAGATTATCACCTTCAATCAAAATATTCTCTGCAGTGTCAAACTTTAAGCTTTCAGCACGAACTGGGCGAAACGTCTTGCCAATCGGTGCATTCGCAAGTGTCAACGCCTCCCGCTTACCCGGCCAATCCAGCCGATACCGTTCCTGCGTACCCTCCACGATCTGGCCGCTCAGCTCCTGACGCAGTTGATCGAAGTCCACCGCCAGGCGCAGCTTGCCGGTCGCCTCGTCACGCGCCTCAGTCACACAGCCGGGGAATAGCTCGCGAATCTTGGCGATGTTGTCCTGGCTCAGATCAGGGCTGTACATTTTCAGCTTGTCGAGTGTCGGTTCTTCAGCAGCCATGTTGCTTTTTTCCTTCAAAGATTGTTTCTCGCAAGGTATCGAGTTCCGCCTTAAGTCTTCGTAGCTGGCGGTTAAGCTCGACCTTGCGGTTGAACTGTTTTTCCCGCTGAATACGGGCTTCCAGTCGCGAGCATTCGCGTTGCTTTGCTGTTATGCGGTCGTGGCGCTCGATTAGCGCCGCCATGGACTCACCCGGCCGGGCCTGGATGGAGAGCAGCTCGCACAGAAGCTGCTCATAAAGCCGGGGCAAATCCAGCGCCACCGGCAGCGGTGCGCGGGGAGTGTCCGCCGGTAGCCAGTCGGTGGCGAAGTAGTCGTCGATCACCCATTTGCTGGCATCCACCTCGTTGGGCCGTTTATAGGTGGCCGCAACCCGAATGGCATCACGGGTTGCGCCATCCTCGCGGCTGCTGGTCAACTCGAAGATTATGGGAAAGCCTATGGCATGGTCTATGCATTTTAATACCTCAACCGGCAAGGCGTCGCTTACCCCGGTTGACTTGAGCGCCAGTCTGAATATCTGGATCTCCGGCACCGCCTTGCTGCCCTTCAGGTTCAGCGTTTCCTGTGCCAGCTTGTACTGCCAGGTGATTCGGGCAACCTGGGCGGTGAGCTGACCGCGCACGCGCCGACCGACCGCACCAGACACCATTATGCGATTCTTGGGCACCACGCGGCCCACCCGCGCTCGCTCGGGGTAATTGATTAGTGCTGGCTGGACAGCCTGCTCGGTCATCACGCCCCCTGCACCACTATGAAGGACAGCAGTTCAAAGTCATCCAGTCCGGCTATTGGATTGATGAGTGCGCTGGTGCGTGGGCCGATGAAGAGGCTATCCAGATCCTTCTCGTCTTGCACCTGCACGATGCTGCGGATGGCCTGGTCCAGCAGGTCGGAATAGAAGCCCATCTGGCGACCGTCGTCCGTGGCCTGGTTGAAGGGTTGGCAGGCGGCCTGGATGGGGTCGCCACGCCCCCGGCACGCGCCGCGGGCCAGGTCCAGCAGAGGCTTGACTTCGGTATGGTTGGCGATGATCTCGCCGTCATTGGCGATGTAGACCAGATAGAAGGGGTGCAAACGGTTCTGCTGCTGGACGTTGACCGCATGATTGCGGTTGCGCATGGTGAAGATCACCCCCGGCACCAAGCCACGGTTGGGGTCCGCCGGCACCACGGCGTGCAGGCCGCTGGGCAGGTTCGCCAACTCGCCGTGGGTCTTGATGTAGTTGAGCAGATCCATGCGGAAGTCATTCAGACCCAGGTCGGTGATGGAAACGCCGGTCTTTACGTCTTCCATGTCGATCACTTCCTCCTGGAGGCGGCGGAGCTGCTCTTTTCGGTAGGCCATTTCACCGGCCTCGGTATCGAGCAGATTATCGTCGCCGGTGGCCGTGGCATCGACGATGACCATGCGGTTCTCGACCCGTTCCTTGAGGTTGATGTACTCATCCAGGCTGATGTCGGGCCAGTAGTTGACCAGCTGGATGCTGGCGTTGGGGGACCCGATACGGTCGATCCGCCCAAAGCGCTGGATGATGCGCACCGGGTTCCAGTGGATGTCGTAGTTGATCAGATAGTCGCAGTCCTGGAGGTTCTGGCCTTCGGAAATGCAGTCGGTGGCGATCAGGAGGTCGATCTCGTTGGGCTCGTCAGGTAGGACATGGTGTTTGTCCTTCGCCCTCGGCGCGAACAGCGTCAGCAGGGATTGAAAGTCATAGCCCCTGCCCAGCGTTGATTTAGGCGCATCGGAACCGGTGACGATGGCGCTGTGCAGGCCGTGCGCTTCTAGAACCCCGGGCACCAGGTTGCGGTAGAGGTAATGCGCGGTATCCGCGAAGGCCGTGAAGACGATGACCTTACTGTTACCGGTGTTGATGGGCGCGTTGATCTTGTCGTTGATGTGCGCCTTGATGTGTTGCAGTTTGGCGTCGTCCTCCGGGGTGACTTTCTGCATCTCGGCCAGCAGGGCCGCAATGATGCCCAGGTCTGCCTCGAGATCGTGCTCCCAGGACGGCAGATCCATATCGGCCAGGCTGATCCGGACTTTTCCGCCGATAGATTCATCGTCTGCCGCCAGGAATTCCTCGTCCTCTGGCTCGGCATCCTCAAAAGCGACCGTCACATCGGCAAACCCGAGATCGCGTCCGGTTTCCTTGTAGTTCGCGATTTTCTCCAGCGTGCGGGTGTGGTTGTCCTGGAGCTTCTGCAGGGTGATACGGAAAGCCTCTACCGAGCTTTCCAGGCGCTTCAGCAGGTTGGTGGTCATCAGCGCCTGAAGACTGCGCTCCCGATCAGCTTGCTTTAGTCGCCCCCCGCCGCCAGCCACCTCGGTGTCGTAGAGCTCTTCATACTTTGCCAGCCGACTGGGCAAGATATAGTTCACCGGGGCATAGACCGCGAGCTTGACCGTCGAAAGCTGCGCGTAGATATCATTGAAACCGATCACGTCGCTGCGCTGGGTCAACGGTGGATTGAAGGCCAGCGGTTTGAGGCGCTCCGGGAAAGTGCCTATCTCTGTCGTGTCATAGAACTGCTCAATATGCTTTCTGGAGCGGGCAATAGTGACACTGTCCAATAGCTCGAAGAAGTCAAAGTCCAGCGCGTCGAGAATGGCGTTTGGTGTGCGCTCTTCCGCTGGCAGCCTGGACCAGGCATTAAACGCGGCCTGGGCGCGACGAAATACTTCCTCGACATCGGTCTCCGTCCGCAGCTTGGCGCTGAGCGCATCGGATTCGCCTTCATAGGCCAGCGCGAGCTGGTTGCGCAAATCGGTAAACCGGTTGTTGACGGGCGTTGCAGAGAGCATCAGAACCTTCGTCTTCACGCCCTCGCAAATGACCTTGCTCATCAAACGCTGGTAGCGGGTTTCCCGGTCCTTGAACACATCGTTATTGCGAAAGTTGTGTGATTCGTCAATCACTACAAGGTCGTAGTTGCCCCAATTGACGCGATCCAGGCGGGTACCGAAGGATTCTCCGCTGGTGCGCTGAAGGTCCGTGTGGCAGAGCACCTCGTAGTTAAAGCGATCCTTCGCCAGCGGATTGGTGGTGAGGTTCCGGTTGTAGTTGAGCCAGTTGTCCGCCAGCTTCTTGGGACAAAGCACTAGCACGGAACGGTTGCGCAGTTCGTAATACTTGATGACCGCCAGCGCCGTGAATGTCTTGCCCAGGCCCACGCTGTCCGCCAGTATGCAACCGTTGTAGGTTTCCAGTTTGTTAATGATCCCGGTGGCCCCATCTCGCTGGAAGCTGTAGAGCTTGTTCCAGATCAAGCTGTCCTGATAGCCGGTGCGATCGTTCGGCAGGACGTCCTCGCTGATGTCTTCCAGAAATTCGCTGAAGATGTTGTAGAGCATCAGGAAATAGATGCGCTCGGGCGAATTTTCCTGGTACACGGAGGCGATGTGGTCGCAAAGCCGCTCGGTCACGTCCTCTATTTTTTCGGGATCGTCCCAGATCTGGTCGAACAATTTCAGGAAATTGGCCGTGTAGGCCGGGTCGTCAAACCGGTTGACGAAATTCGAGACCGCGTCGCCCTGCTGATACCCCAGATCGACGGCAGTGAAACCATGAAGGGGCTGGTATACGGCTCCTGAATCGCCCGTATCGACGCAGGCAAATTGCTGCATCGGCGCTTTACTGCGATTGGAGCGGAAAGCCGCCTTGCGTCGCATCCAGTCCGCGCACTCCCTGGCAATGGCTCGTTGCGTCAGTTTGTTCTTCAGCTGTATCTCAAAATCGCTGCCGTAAAAGCTCCGCTCACGTTCGGCTTTTGGAATATGGAACTCGCGCCGGACCTTGCGACCGCTGTCTTTTATTGCGTCGTCAGGAATGAAAGTCGGCGACGTGAAGATGAACTCCAGGGAGTCGATGGATTCGAGCTGCTTCTTCAATTCAGCAAAGGCGTAGATGGAGAAACAGGACGCTGCAATTTTCAGCTTTGCGCCGGGCTCGATAGACCGTCGCAGATCGTCCCCAAGAAGCTCATTAATATTGTCGATCAGTTTCATGACTGCTCCGTCGCCAGCCAGCTCTCTTACCTTCGTGATTCGGCTTAACAACCGGATAACTCGCCTCACCCCAAAGCGCCCGGGGGTTATCCATCATCACCTCAATAATCACCGGCACCAAGTTCGCCAGAATCGCCACGCAGTCACGAATCTGGTCGCGATTGACGCTGCCACTCCAGGTCGCACCGCCGTGCATGATCTGGTTTCTCAGGGTATAGATGCGACTGAAGACGATGGAGAGCACCACCGGGGTGTTCTGCTGGGCCAGGGCTGAATGCGCCGCCTTCTTGGCGCCGTCGAAGCTCTGTTTCCACTGGGCTTCGGTCAGATGGCCTTTCTGGTGGTCCCAGAAGCAGGAGAAGACGTAAGGATTATCA
>TARA_R110000822_G_scaffold77479_1_pt1 | contig 15636 bp, 1 predicted proteins | sample TARA_R110000822 | Tara Oceans TARA_R110000822 (sample SAMEA4397666) | marine metagenome | biome: Polar Biome; feature: [SRF] surface water layer (ENVO:00010504); material: water (ENVO:00002006), including particulate matter (ENVO:01000060) such as... | depth 5 m | reverse complement strand
GTGGCACGAGAATCTAATGCCGAAATTAAGGCAAAGGCTCCGCAGTTATACTATACACAGAACCGTATGGTAACAGGCGAAGACTATAATGTTTTTCCTTACAGCAACTACAACACTATCAGTAAAGTCAAAGCAGTTAACAGAACAAGCAGCGGCACAAGTAGATATTTAAACGTGGTAGACAACACCGGGCGTTACAGCAGTACTAATATTTTTGCTGAAGACGGCGTGGTATTTGAAGAAGACGCAGCATCTAGTTTTGATTTTACTTGGGTCACAAACGCAGACATAAACCGGGTTATACAGAATCAGGTATTACCTTCTATTAGAGATAAAGATACTTTACATTTTTATTACAAATATTTTAATAGATTTAATTTATCTACTACTTACTGGTACCGTAGCACAGTTGGTTCAAATAGTAGTACAGGATACTTTGTAGATAGTTCAGGGAACAAATTGCAAATTGGTTCGGGTGTGTCCGGCGATGCATCTTATCTGACAGAAAACAGCATTGTTATTTTTAGCCCAGGTGCTGGAAAGTATTTCAATGCAGAAAATTATATTACACCTATACCATCATCCGGCATAATTCCACAAAGCGGACGAGCATTGTTATACGTGACTTTGGCACAAGTAATAGGCTCCGGCGGTCAAGGCAATCTAAGCACTGGCGTTGGGCCAGTGACACTGAGTCAAAATATACCGCTAAATGCGCAAGCAGTTACGGTAATTCCTGCGTTCAGCAACAGTTTCAGTACTGAATTCACTTCAACGCTGGTCGGATTGATTTCTAGTTACACCGAATTTGGCATAAGATACAGCCAAAGTACCCGAGAGTGGACAGTGATTGCGGCACAAGATATAGACACTACTGGTACGTTTAGTCAGGAAAACGAAGGCGCAAATTTAGGCCTCAATAATGACAGCAGTTGGATGCTGAACTTTACAGTTAACGGCACAATTTACACAGTTGAAACCAGAGGACTAAGTTATATTTTCCAAAGTGTACAAGAAACAAAATTCTATTTCGACAATAGTGTTAAGGTGTACGATCCTACTACGGGATTAACTATTAACGACAGTGTCAATGTTTTAAAAGTCAACGGCGACCCCGATACTGGAACTCCGTATACAAATAATTTGCCTTGGTTTATATACGGGCAAGTTGCAGAGTCTGACGGGTATGTAGATCAGAGCAAAGTATTAATTACTTACAGTGACTTTGATGACGATGGAGTCCCGGATAATCCAGACATCTTTGACGAGATTGTACAGCCCGCAGTCGATCCGTTGGAAAAATTTGTGTTTTTGCAAAAAACTTACGGGTATGACAGTTTTGTCACTTACGAAATTTACAATAATACATTAGTGGATACCGGATATACTATTAGATCTGAAATACTTGCAAATATCAACAATTATGTCGACGGCCAGGTATTTTATGCAACGACAGAAAAATTATTTTATGTATTGTCGGTCGCTGGGTCGACTAGAACACTAACGCTAAGTAAAGATTATTTGGCCCGAACAGGCAGGCAGAATTTGTATTTCCAATATAGGCACAATTCTCCTTCTACTAGAAGATTGGATCCTAGTCCTAATAATCTAATAGATATGTATATATTAACTAAGGAATACGAAACAAGTTATCGTACCTGGGCATTGGATACAACTGGCCGTGTTGCGGAGCCTGCTTTCCCATCTAGCGAAACATTGAGATTGGCTTTTAACGATTTAGAAAATTATAAATCAGTAAGCGATGCAATTATTTACAATACCGCAGAATTTAAATCTCTGTTTGGAAATAAAGCCAGTGTAGAACTACAAGCTACTTTTAAAATTATTAAAAATTCTAATGTTAATTTAAGCGATACTGAAATAAGAAGTCAAGTATTGGCAAGTATCAACACTTACTTTGCTACAGAGAATTGGGATTTCGGAGAAACATTCTATTTTACTGAGTTAGCTACATACATTCAACAAGGACTTGCTCCTGCTATTAGCAGTATTGTGATTGTTCCTAATAGCGAAAGCCAGACATACGGAAGTTTACAGCAAATAAGTAGCAATCCTAATCAGATTTTAATCAGCGTGGCTACTGCTGAAAATATTGAAATTATTAGCTCGATTACTGCGGCGCAATTGAACCTGGAAAATCAAGCGGTAAATACTATTATTAATTAACAGATTGACAAGCAATGGCCATTACAAAGACTTTAGATTTTTTACCAGCAGTATTTCAAAGCGACGCAAATTCTAAGTTTCTAGGAGCAACATTAGACCAGTTAATGACTGAGCCTAATGTTGCGACTATTAACGGATATGTTGGAAGAAAGTTTACTCCTGGTTGGCAAGGCATCACTAGTTATATTAGAGAGCCAAGCAAAGAACGGGCTGACTATCAGCTGGAGCCTACAGTTGTTGTTAAAGATAACGATACATCCGAAGTGCAATTTTACGGCACTTACCCAGATTTATTAGCACAAATAAATTATTTCGGAGGCAACACGGCTAACCAAGATAAGCTGTTTCATAACGAATTTTATAACTATAATCCTCAAGTAAACTTAGATGAGTTAGTTAATTTCGGCAAGTATTTTTGGGTTCCGAACGGTCCCGATTCAATTGATGTTTTTTCCGGAACGGCTTCTACAGAAAAGACGTTTTATATATATCCAGACAGTGCCTCGGCAGTCTACACAGTTAGCGGATACACTAATGTAGGCAACCCCGACATTGTGCTAGTGCGCAGTGGCACCTACGAATTTAAAGTAAATCAACTGGGAAAGTCTTTTTATATTCAGACTGAGCCTGGAATCAGTGTAACTCCTGAAAAAAGATTAGTATTGGGAGTCACTAATAACGGTGACGATGACGGTACGATTACATTTAATGTACCGTTAGCTACTGCGCAAGATAATTTTATCTCGATGCCGGTTGTACAAACCGTAGATTTTGTTACTGGCCTAAAGTTCAGTGAAATTGATGGTATTGCATTAAGTGTTATTGCCAATACAGGAGGCTTCGACGGCATCTCTGCTAGCACATTAGTCAGCTATAAGAGTTTAATTTTCAGTACAAGCTCTGCAACGTTAGCAGATTGGCAATCTGTCAACTATCCGTCAGGTGTACTGCCTGCAGATAGATGGCAAGTATGGGAAATCAGATTAACTCCTAGTGGCAGTGATTATATTGTTACTCTGCATAATTTAGCCCCGGTTCCGACTGAAAATAAAGTTATTATTGTAAGCGGGTTAACTAACGCAGATACACAATGGTATAAAAATACCAGCGCATACTTTACCAAGATTAATCCTATTACAGCACCGCTTGATACATTGTATTATCAAGACAGCGTTGTTGACACAGAATACGGCGTAATCAGACTAATCAACAATACGACTAATGTTATTAATATCACAACAGATATTTTAGGTAAGCAAAACTATATCAGTCCCAACGAGGTTATTTTTACTAACGGATTAAAAGTTAAATTTGATAACACAGTAATACCTGAGTCTTACCGCAATGTTGAATATTATGTAGAAGGTGTAGGTACAGGTATCCGTTTAGTAAAAGTTTCTGACTTAGCAGTTAGTGCTTTTATTTCCAGAGCAAACTTTAATCCTTCTGCAGATTTTACTGCAACTGCGACATCGGCAGCATTGAATGATGTTAGAAGTATTTTAACAGTAACCGCCAACGCCAATCCTGCCGCAAGCAGTATTCCTGTTGGAATATTTCCGAATTCCGTTAATCAACGCTATATTTCCGCGCAAGAACTAACGTTTGAATATCCTTACCGAGGCGGATTAAATGTTGAAGGTGAAGGAACATCCAACTTATTGCGACAAGGTGCATTGGGCGTAAGTTTAACAGGAATCCCTTTTTACAGTCCCTATAACGGAGAATATCTAGTTGGCGCAAGCGGCGGCGTGTGGCATTATAATACTGCCGAAGTACACATAAACGGACAGGATTCATACGGTGGTTTCCCAGATAACAACGAAGTTTATCATTATCATTCCAGTAGTTTCATAACTTCTGATGCATGGGGTAACGTGGCTGGATTCACGACAGGTTACGTTGAAAGTGATGGTCATAGCAAATTGATTGGTATTGCCGCAGACGGCTATCCGATATACGGACCTTACGGCTATACCAATCCAGCAGATTCATCTAGCGGCACTAGTTTAATGACTACTAGCTATAATGTTACCTCCGGTGCTTCTGGTAGACCAGAATCCAGAGAAGTTGTTCTTTCTGCCAACACAGTAAATGGTGCCAACCTTACGGTTTCTTCTACTTTCGGATTAAATCCCGGAATGCGTTTGACATTCAGCAGTGACTCTGGTATCGATACATCCGGAACTTATTGGATCGTAGCCGGCGGTGGTAGTACTGTGACGGGTAGTTCCTCGGAGTATGTTGGCGGCTCAAATCAGATTCAATTGAATAGTGACATTGAAATTTATGCAAACACAACTGTTAAATTTGAATTCTTAGCTGGCGCATTTATTGAAGACTACTCTTATCAAGAAAGCATCGGCACATTGGATCGTTATAACGGAAGATTTGGTGTAACACCCGATTTCCCTAACGGAACTTATGCATATTTTGCATCGCAAGACAGCACAGGCAATCCTCTTTACCCGTACTTTGTTGGTACTTCGTTTTACGGTAGCTTAGACCCAGATAACAACACTAGTTTATTAACACCGGACTACATTCTTATCAATCGAGCCAGCAGAGATAAGAACCCATGGGCTCGTCGCAACAGATGGTTCCACGAAGATGTTTTAAAAGCAACTGGAATTTACAATAATACCACGATATCTTATAACACATATCAACGAGCAAATAGGCCTATTATTGATTTTAATGCGGATTTAGAATTATATGATTTCGGTATTAATGCATTAGCTCCTGTTGACATTTACGACACACAACAAACTCGTCCTTTTATTGGAGTAGAAGGACAAACTGGTATATTCTTAGATAGTGTTAACGTTATCAACGGGATGCGAATTATATTTGCATCCGCAGAAGATGCCGAAGTAGCAAAAAACATTTATCGTGTTTCCTTTGAAGACACAGACGGCAATCCTTCCACTGCAAAAGTTATACATTTAACCTTGCAAGAAACTGCTGCCCTTAATGATACTGTTTCTGTATTGAATGGTGAAACTAATGCAGGCAAAAGCTATTGGTACACAGGTGTTGCGTGGGACGAAGGGCAAACTAAAACAACATTAAATCAGTCACCGTTGTTTAACATTTATGACAGTACTGGCGCATCACTCGGTGACAGAACAATGTACCCGATATCCAATAGTCAAACCGCATTTACTGGCACAGCGTTGTTTAGTTACACAGTAGGCACAGGTACACCGGATTCTGTATTAGGGTTTCCATTGGTGTATAAATCTGTCGGAACTCAAGGCGACATTGAATTTACTAATAATTACGACTCTGACACTTTTACTTACAAGTCTGGAATATCGGACATCGAAAAAAATGTCAACATAGGTTTCTTGCATAAAAATAATGCAGACGGGTCTTATACTGACTTGAATGTGTGGGAAACAGTATCAGAAGAAACTAAACAGTATCAAGTAATCGGTTACGACTATGATGGACTAAACAACGATTTCAGAATCGATATTACACCACTAGCAAATACTGCCACTAGAAATCTTCAAGTTTATGTTAACTTTACAAAAATTAAAGATACGGATTACCAGATAACATTGCTTCCTCAAAATTACAGAAGCATTGCTATCAGACCAAATTTAATTAAAGCCGACGACAGAATTGATATTCTTGTTTATAGTAACGAAGTTTCTGCAATTGGCAGCTACCAAGTACCGGACAACTTGAATTTAAATGCACAAAATACAGTTGTTAGTGGCATTACACTTGGTGAAGTTAGAAATCACTTGGGTATGATGACAAGAACATCTACCAGATTTACTGGTGCTTATCCTGGTAGCAGTAACATTAGAGATATTGTAATTACTGGGGCAAAAGGCTCAATATTACAACAAAGCAGTCCTATTACATATGCAAGTATGTTTTTGGGTAACGACACATACAATTTTGTTGCGTCAATTTATAATGCACAACAAGAATACACAAGATTCAAAAATAAGTTTTTAACAATTGCATCGCAGTCAAATCAAATTGACACGACTAATCCGCGCACAGCAACAGATTTAATTCTTAAACAAATTAATCAAGTTAAGAACAAAACTTTCCCTTGGTTCTATAGTGACATGGTGCCGTACGGCGACAACAAAAACGCCATCAGCTATAACATTTTTGACCCAGCACAAAAACAATACGAGATAACAACCACATTCTCAAACGACGCTCCGTCAAATAACGCTATACTTGTTTATTTGAATAATAGCCAGATAACTTTTGGAAAAGATTATTCTTTCTTGGCCACAGGTCCAGCAATTGTATTGACTAACTCGATATCATTGAACGTAAACGATACACTAACAATCGTCGAATACTCAAATACCGACGGATGTTACATTCCAGAAACACCGTCTAAGTTAGGCCTTTATCCTAAATTTAATCCTACGTTAGTAACCGACAGTACATATTCCACAACTACAACATTTATTATCGGACACGACGGAAGTAAGACTCCAGTCTTCAATGACTTCCGTGACAACCTATTGTTGGAATTAGAATTAAGAATCTACAACAACATCAAAGCCACTTATAACGAAGACTACTTGAGCATTTTTGACAGCAAACCAGGAAAGTTTAGAGACACTGGTTATACATCAGCTGAATATAATAAAGTCCTATCAGAGAGCTTCTTAAAGTGGATAGGATTTAATAAAGTAAACTATACTACCAATACAGTATTTTCGTCTGCTGATCCGTTCACTTGGAATTACGGTTTATCGCTGGACAGTGATAATGATAACCTGCAAGGAAGCTGGAGAGCGTGTTATGAATATTTTTACGATACACAAACTCCGCACTTGACTCCTTGGGAGATGTTGGGGTTCATGGCAGAACCAATTTGGTGGCAAGACCGTTACGGTCCTGCACCTTATACTAGCGGCAACAGCATTTTATGGAATGACTTAGAAGCAGGATACATTGCCGAAGGCAGCAGACAAGGTTACGATTTGCGTTTTGTACGTGCAGGATTGTCGGCTGTTGTTCCCGTTAACGAGTACGGGGTTTTACGACCACCAGTCGGCACACTGACCAACAAGTACAGCACCGACGACCTTGAACGCAACTGGAGTGTGGGCCAATGGGGACCTGCAGAAACTGCGTGGAGAAATAATAGCGAGTGGCCATTTGCTCAACAAATTGTAATGGCTATCACACATCCAGGAAAATATTTTGGATTAGGTATCAACACAAACATATATTCACGCAATGCGGCAGTTGACCAATATTTGGTTACTGATACTAACTACAGACTTACACAGTCGGATATAGTAATTAACGGTAGAACTAATGCTGACGGCACTACGCAGAGAGCAGCTGGCTACATAAACTGGATTAATGATTTACAAGCGTCGAATGGAGTGTTGTCTTCAGATCGATTATATCATTACCTAACAGACTATACGGTACAACTTTCTTATCGTATGGCAGGATTCAGTGACAAGACGTTCTTAAAAGTCTTAGCCGAGCAAGCTAGTCCTAACAGCATAAACGAATCAGTTATAATTCCGGATCAGGACTTTGATTTAATCTTAGGTAAGTCAGCACCTATTAGGAATATCAGTTATAGCGGTGTAATTATCAAAAAAACAAATGCTGGGTATGAGGTCAGTGGCTACGATAGTTTTAACCCTTCGTTTGTTATCGTTGCGCCTGATACAACTAGTACCCAAGCAGACACGATTACAGTGCTCGACGATTCAGTATCGTACTATAAAAAATTCAATAGATTTACCCTAACAATTCCTTACGGTACTGTGTTTACTACGTTACAGCAAGTGGCAAACTTGCTTTGTGGTTACGAGCAATACCTAAGATTGCAAGGATTTACTTTTAACTACTTCGACGAGCAGTTGGCTAAAATTAAAGACTGGAGATTGAGTACAGAAGAATTCTTATTCTGGAAACAGCAAAATTGGGCAGTTAACAGCAGTATTGTGTTAAGCCCGTTTAGTAACCGCGGTCAAGTCAACGTATCAAACGTGTTTGTCGACGGCATTCAGAATAGCTTCTTCGGTACTAAAATAACAGACCATAATTTTACTATTCTAGGCAACGATGCATATAGTGTAGTTAGAGCACCTGGGCAGTTTTCTATTAGCTTATCCAGTACTACTTCGTTAATTGGCTACTTAGAATTAAATCTGGTACAGTATGAACACGTAATGATTTTTAACAATACGACACAGTTCAATGATGTAATTTACAGTCCTGCATCAGGTAACCGACAATTTAGATTAAAATTAATCGGACAAAAGACTGAAGGGTGGGACGGCAGTTTAAGTGCGCAAGGTTTCATTTATAATGATGATTTTGTGCCTACTTGGACGGCAAGCACAGATTACCTTAAAGGAGATCTAAGAGAATATAAGAATTTTTATTATTCTGCTGCCGCCAATATTGTTGGTAGTGCCGCATTTGATTTCACCAAGTGGTTGCCAGTTAATAAAAATAATATAAAAACCGGTCTATTGAATAATTTTGCAACACAGGCAAACTTAGGCAAGGACTTTTATGATATTAACAAAGTTAATATTGAAAGTCAGGCTGATTTATTAGGATTCGGCTTAATCGGATTCCGACCAAGAGATTACTTATACAACGCAGGTATAGATGATTCCAGCCAAGTTAAGTTTTACCAGGGTTTTATTAAACAAAAAGGTACACGTAACGCTATCAATGCATTAGGTACAGTGAGTTTTAACAAAGAAGAAAATCAAGTTGAAGTTAACGAATACTGGGCTCTTAGAGTAGGCGCATACGGTAGTTTAGAAACTAACAAATTTGTTGAACTGGTACTAAGTGAAGATTACACACTAAACAACCCTACGAGTTTATTAGTGAATGCAAATAATTTTGTAACTTACAGTTCGCTATACAACTATGAGCAAGGACTTTATGACTCAGAATCTGTTCCGTTCGTAACACCATTCTTACTAAACAGATCAAATTCATCAGTCAGGACCGACGATGTTCAAACTGCTGGTTTTGTAAATTTAGAAGATATAGATTATACTATATTTGATCTGGCAGATATTTCTACTTTTTTTGGCAATGTGCAAACTATAGGAACAGGCGAAACAATTTGGACAGCTAAAAGTTATGATCAAGCATGGGATGTTTTTTATGTCGCAGCATTGCGATGTAACGCTATAGAAATAGTAAATGCATTGAACGGTAGAATAAACATTACCACCAATGTTGATCATACTTTATCTGCGGGTGACACAGTAGTAATGCAACAAGGGGATACTGTTACATCCGCCACTGGATTAACTGGTGCGGAATATTTTGTTGGGTTTTACAAAGTTGCATCAGTGCAAAGCCCATTCTCGTTTACAGTAGATTTTCCCGGTAACTTAAACGGTTTTTCAAGACTATCAGTGTTCTCCCCTATCTATAAACTAGAATCTCTGCGTAAAGACAGAGCAAGTGAAATTGCTGATTTTACTCCTGTCGACGACTGGAACGTCAACGATAAAGTTTGGGTCAACTATGAAACGTCAGACACTTGGGGAGTATACAATAAATCTGACCCTTTTACTGCGAACTTAATTTTAGACAAAGGTAGAGTTTTTGCTAGCGGAGAATTCGGCTCAGCAGTAAAAATTAGTACAGATGATAATTTTGTATTAGTGGGTCAACCAGGGCGAAAGCAGATTATCAACTACCAACGAAATGACAATAATGATTTAGTTGAAGGCAGGACTTTATCTAGTAGAACATTGGACTCGATTGATTTTGGTAAGGTAATAGATAGTGGCGACAATGTTATTGCGGTAAGTTCGCCGTTGAGCGGTGCGAACGGCGAAGGTTATGTTCATATTTTCCAAAGAGATTTCACAGGAGAATTAACACTAATTCAAATACTGTCAGCCGCCGACGGGAACATACGATCATTCGGTAACAGCATTTCAATAAGCGCCGACTACCAATGGCTATACGTGGGTGCTCCGGAAAGCGACACAGTATTAACCTACGCTTGGGATAATTCTACGCAATCTGTTGTGGAAACATTTGATGTGATTACTGCAAATGCCACAACTTACACTCTGGCAGGCATCTTTACTAGCAGTCCGGAACTTATTCTTGTATCAAACTCTAGTGTAGATTTTGCTCCGTACAGAGATTATACGATTGTTGATAATCAACTGACATTTACTACAACTGCTCAACCGGACACTTATGTAGTTAGACTTCAACCGGGATTCCGCAATGAGGCATCTGGTACATTCATTGGCAACTCTGATACAAATTTCGGAAGAAGTGTTGCTTGTAGTACCGACGGTGCTCAAGTTGTTATCGGTGCACCGTTTGAAACAGTTGATGGTACCACAAATGCAGGGTCAGTCACAGTGTATGACAGATCAATTGAACAATTCATTGCAATCGCTGACCAAACGTTGTTTGGTGGTATAAGAGCCATAGATTCTCGAAATAAAGTTTATGTAAATGGTGTGCTACAGATTTTCGGCATCGATTATCTCATACTGTTTAGTACATGGGTAGGGTTAGCTACGGCCCCGACCGCTGGCTCGACGGTTCTAATAGAAAGCAATGCTTTTAATCTTTTACAATACGTAACAGCACCTGCTCCATTGCAGGATGCACAATACGGGTATAGTGTAGACTTATGTACATATAACTGTAGTCTTTATGCAGGTAGTCCGTACTACAGTAAAAATGAAAGTGTTGGAAAGTTTTACACGGGCGCTGTTTATAGAGAATTAAATCAAGGAAGAATATACGGAACAATTACCGGATCTGCACAGAACCCAACTGTTAACAGCGGCGACAGTATAAGACTTAACGATTTTGAAATTATTTTCGCCGACACGACTTTAGTGAGTGTTGTTGATGCAATCAACTCAGCAGGAATTCCTGGAGTAACCGCAACAACTATAAACAACCGCATTAGTATTAATAGCGATTCCACAGTGGTGGCAGACAAACTACGTGTACTTCCTGGAACAGGAACTGCGTTATTAGATTTGGGACTAACGGTATTTGTGTACACACAAACTATCGAAAACCCGACCAATTTCGCCAATGACTTATTTGGGCAGACTGTTAAGATCGACGAAACTAGTAGCAGACTTGCAGTTGCAAGTGACGTTGCTATTACAATAATGGATACTACATTTGATCTTGCAACTACCGAAACTACATTCGATGCTGATAGTACAACATTTGTTGATGAGATCGCATCCGGTGCAGTTTGGATGCTGAGTTTGTTATCAGACAGTAGAAATACTATCGGCAATCCCGGCAAATTTGCATATGTACAACAATTAAAGCCAAGTAACATTTATGTTCCTGGGTTAACATTTGTTGAAGATATGAAATTTGGTAGTGCAGTAGATTTGCGTAACGGAAAACTATTTGTCGGCTCTAAAGGTGCAGATATCGGAGCGCAAGATGCGGGCATTGTTGTTCAGTATAACAATCCTGATTTGTTGCTAGGGTGGGACCTTTACCGTGACGAAAGCAGTCGTGTAGATGTAACCGCCATCCTTAAAGCATATGTGTATAGCGCAGACAGTCAGACTATTTTGTACAACTTAGACTATATTGACCCAGTCAAAGGTAAAATATTAGGAATCGCTGAACAAGATATTACTTTTAAAGTAGATTACGATCCTGCAAGTTACAACAACGGAAATTCGGACTCGGTAGCGATAGATACAAAATACTATTGGGGCGAGTCCCAAGTAGGACAAGTTTGGTGGGATCTGTCTGCCGTTCGATATGTAGATTATGAACAAGGCTCTATTAAGTATAGAACTACTAATTGGGGCAAAACTTTCCCAGGCAGTAGTATAGATGTATATGAGTGGGTAGAAAGCATTTATCCGCCTAGTCAGTATGTTTCCAATGGCGGCGATGGTGTGCCTAAGTATACAAATAACGAAGCATATGTAACATTGGGATACATTGATCCTAGAACGAATCAAGCAACTGTAAAATATTACTTCTGGGTCAAAGATAAGACTAATCTTACTGTAAACCAATTTGGAAGAACTATTCCAACAATTACTATTGCAAGTTATATTAGAAATCCTAAATCTAGCGGAGCAAAGTACTTTGCTGCCATAAGAGATGATGCAGTGTCTGTTTATAACTTAGAAAAAAATGTAGTAGGTAACGATACTATATTCCACTTAGACTATGCGACGAAGTTAAACAGCAACATTATTCATAGTGAATTTGCATTAGTGTCTGAAACTGGTAGTACTCCAGACACTATTCCTACAAAAATTTATAACAAAATAATCGACAGCTTATCAGGAATTGATGCGTCAGGGAATTCGGTACCAGATCCTAGATTACCAGTTCAAAGACGATACGGCATCGAAGTCAGACCGCGGCAGGGAATGTTTATTGACAGTTCGATGGCATTTAAAGAACTAATAACATATGTCAATACTATATTTGCAAAAAATTTAATTAGCCAAGGAACTGACCTCACTCTACTAGAAGCAGGTGAGCCGATCCCAGACATGTCAACTGGAGAATGGGACACTGAAGTTCCAACATTTGAAGTATTGACTTTTATTAATGTCAATACTATTAATGTCGGTTACCGTGTGCTAGTGGACATAGACGAAACTGTTGACAGTTTGTGGACTATCTACACACTACAAGCAGATAGAACTTGGAAGCTAACACGAGTACAGACATATAGACCTACGGATTATTGGCAATATATAGATTGGTATGCCGCCGGAGTATCCGCAGATACTGTACCAAACTATACAGTTGCAACCTTGGCTGATGTTAGTAAAATTAATACTCTTCGCACTGGCAATATCGTTAAAGTTTTAAACAATGGTCAGAACAAATGGGTATTGCTACAAGTATTTGCTAACGTAGTAAACACTATAGGTCTTGAAGCTGGCACAATTGAGTTACTCGAAAGCCTGTGGAACATTGAAGCATACGGGATGTCGTATGATAATGATTTGTTTGATACTCAGCGTTTCGATCAAAATCCGAGTCTAGAAGCAAGAAAAATATTAGAATCAATTCAAACGGACATATTCATTAATGATCTAAAGTCTAATTTCGTAGAGATGTTCTTCACACAAATTTATTATGTATTGACAGAACAAAAATCTGTAGACTGGTTGTTTAAGACCAGCTTGATTGATGTAATACAAAAAATTGCCGGTCTTACCCAGCCGCAAATTTATGCGAGAGATAACCAAGATATATATAAAAATTATATCGAAGAAGTCAAACCTTATCATACTACAATAAGAGAGTACATCACTGATTACCAAGGGAATGATAACTGGAATGGATACACATCTGACTTTGATTTGCCTGCATACTATGATCCGGTACTACAACAATATCGCAGTCCGAGCGGAGAGTTCGCACAAGATGCAACAGCATTTCAGAAATTAGAATACAGGGATTGGTTATTGAACTACCCGTATTCCATTACGGAAGTTACAGTTGTGGATGGAGGAACAGGATACACGTCTGCACCAAATGTCACAATAACAGGTAGCACATTGACTAACGATGCTGTTGCCATTGCAAGAGTGACCGGCGGCGCAGTTACTAGAATATCTTTGTTGTACCCAGGAACAAATTATATCACACAGCCAACTATTACTATTACAGGTGGTGGCGGAACAGGTGCCCGCGGCTATGCTGTGTTGGGTAATAATCCTGTGAGAAAAATAAAAACAACATTAGTTTATGATAGATTAACTTTTGGAACTACTGTGCTAGATTGGGAAGCAAACACCAGCTATACACAAGGCGATATCATTACTTACAGTGATGTTGCGTACCAAGCAGTGAGGAATTTCTCTTCTGGTGCTACCTTTGTTGGTAATGATTTAACAGAATACAGCGCCGACAATTTTGAAAATGCTAACGACAGAATTCAATCATATTATGCACCCGAAGTTGGATTACCAGGAAAACAATTTGGACTGTTACAGTACGGAATTGATTATCCAGGAGTAGAAGTTCAAGGTCCATTGTACACTGATGCTGGTGGATTTGATGCAGGCCCATATGATCTTGCAGCATTCGATGCATTGAGTATCGACGAAGACGGTACTTACATCATTAGTGATGCGTTGTTGGATAGCAAGATTGAAAGTCTATACACGGACAGTAGTTTAGGATTGAGACCTGAAGACATCATAATTGATGGCGACAACTACATAAGCAATCAAGTGTTGGAATGGGCAGCGTCTACTTACTTCCCGCAAGGTATGGTTTTAAAGAACAACGGTTCTTACTACATCACAAACATTGGGGTTACAACAGGAACAGAATTTAATACTACTGATTTAAAGAATTATCCGTTGAATCCATACACAGCGTTCAGTGCGCATGCGCCTGAAGAATTAGTTCCAGGGCGTGTGTATGATACACTCGACATTACAGTATCTACGTTTGCAACCGATGCAACCGATGCTTCTTATGAAAGTTGGGTAAACACCTTGGCGTTTAATGTATCGGACATAGTCATTGCAAATGGTGGAGCAGGTTACGATAGCAACATAGCTAATATTACAGTGACAATTGACGGGACAACTGGAACTGGTGCAACAGCAATAGTTACTGGAGTCGATGCAAACGGTGCAATTATATCAATGAGCATAATTAGTTCAGGAACAGCATATTCAACGATTCCAAATGTAATAATTACTGGATCCAACACCAGCCCTGCAACAACCAGTGTCAGATTAGAACAGGCAGATTACGATACATTTTCGTATAGAATATTTAAGGATATGAATGATAACTATTCGTACACTAGAATTTCGCCTACCGCAGAAACCACGCTTACACAAGACTTGAATATAACATCTAACACGGTTGTAGTTGCAAACTCCGCAGTATTAAGCAATCCTGCTCCTTATGGAACAGTACCTGGCGTGATTTATGTTAACGGCGAGCGTATTACATATTGGACGAAAGACGATGGCACAAATACATTGAGCAACATCCGCAGAGGTACATTAGGCACAGGAGCTAGCACACATTTAGCAGGAAGCATTGTGTCTGACTCCTCAGCTTCTCAAGAAGTACCTTACAGCGATAACTATACTGTTACTGGATTAAGTGGATTCGCAGTTACCACGGCTGGAATTGGGTATGCGTATGACCCGGAAATCACATATATACGCAGTAATTTGTGGTATACGGGCGGCTTTGCCCCAGACATTCTAATCGGCGAGCCGGTCGTTGCTAATGCTGTTTCGAGCAGTATAACAACAGAGTTAAGCATTGACATCACGTCTGAAGGTGGATCACCATCTGCTGCCACTGGAGAAGGCTTGTTCAACAGTGCAACTCTGCAGGTTGTGTTCATCAAGGACGAGTTTTAATCAAATAAATATATAGAACGGTTACAAATAAAATGACAATTAAAATTAGCGAATTACCCGCAATAGATTC
>TARA_R110000822_G_scaffold30143_2_pt1 | contig 15706 bp, 9 predicted proteins | sample TARA_R110000822 | Tara Oceans TARA_R110000822 (sample SAMEA4397666) | marine metagenome | biome: Polar Biome; feature: [SRF] surface water layer (ENVO:00010504); material: water (ENVO:00002006), including particulate matter (ENVO:01000060) such as... | depth 5 m | reverse complement strand
CTCTCTTTGCCACTCTAAAACCACTCCAGACCTCTGAGGAATTTTCCCCGCCCACCTTAACCGTGTTGTGGGATTCCGTACTTCTTTCCATTTGTCTTTTACTGTCCTTTTCATAGGTAGAGGTACCCACATCTACAATAAATGGCTGTCCTTTTACGTACAGCTCAAAATTAAAGGTGTCGGCATGGGCATGACCTGGAATATAATCTGGACCTATATTTCCTAGGTCCATAAGGCATTCAAAATATTCGGAACCCCATTTGCGATATCCCGAATCCCTGAGATTTGCCTTGGTCCATTTTAACCCTAAATATTCACCATAAGCGAATAAATCCTTAGAGGATGGTGCTATGCCATGGGCAGCGTCGTTTACCATTGGGATATCTCCATTTTTATAGGAGATCGTCTTCAACCATCCCAACATTGTTTCGGCCTTGATTATAAGATATACCAATAATCCATCCTGTTTCCAGGCGTTTAGCCGTAATAGTTGAATGGAATCCAAAATCCTGTGCAGTATAATCTGATGGTACATGGGACTCAATTCAAAATGTGCCCCATCTTTCAAAATTTGTTCCTTTAATTCATCTTTTATGATTTGGACGCCCTTTTGGTAGTAATTTTCATTCTTAAAATAAACGGCTCCAAAAAGTAGGGCAAACCCGTTCTCCAATAAATGATTACCCAGTAAATGATATTCCAGATTATCGGTTAATCTTTGGTAATCGTTGAAAAGGCAAGTGTTTATCTCAGGATCCTGAATGTTGTTCCCAGATAGAAATTTCACCCAATTAATACCACGCAAGGAGAGGGGATAGGGCTCCAGAGCATCTTTTAGGCTATCTTTCTTTTCAATAAAATCTTTAATTAAACGTAACCCATCTTCTTTGGAAATTTGTTTTTGGTTCAGAAATTCGAAGTAGGTTAGGTTATAGGTCCATAACTTACCATATTCTGCAAAATTCCAGTTTATGGATTCGAAGGATTTTTCAAGGTTAAGAAATTTAAAGCTGTTGTGGTCCTGCCAACTATTCTGATACAACAAAGGAGTTTCCCAAACTAAACTTGTAGTTTGGGGAACCGGTTCAGTATATTTTTTGTGGTACAGCCTGTTCCTTACTTTATAGTACACCTGATAATACATTTGCTTAAAGCGCATATGTTTTATAGTGTTAAATAGGAGCCGTAGTTTTTGAATCATGTACTGTTTTTATCCTTTGTTTGAATTAGGTTGTTAATTAATAGTAATCAGCGACTTATAGTTTTATCCACTGCCCGGATTTTAAACTTTGCAAGGCTGCAAATGAGGCTTTGGTGGTGTTTATGATACTATCAAATGGAATAATAGGTTGCCCTCCATTTTTTTGTTGCCCCACGAGTTGCTGAAATTGGTTAAAATGGCCCTTATCCTGTTTTGAACTGGATTTGGAAAAGCCTTTAAAGCCGTAAGCCTTCAGTTTTCGCCAGTTGTCCATCACGAGGGTGCGCTCCTGGGAAAATACTTCCACACGTTCCTTGGAATAAGCTTTGGAACCATTGGAGAAATAATTGATCACCGCGTTTGAACCGTTTTCATATTGTAATAATACGGAGGCATTGTCCGTGTTCTCTTCCGGATTAATTCCCATGGCATTCATACATACCGCTACTACATTACTCCCAGTTAAATAGGAGCATAAGTCAATGTAATGGCAGGCTTCCCCTAAAATTCTACCGCCTCCTATTTCCATATCATGTACCCACACATCGGCTGGGATGGCACCTGCATTCATGGTAGCAACAATATTCATAGGACTCTCATCCGAACCCAAAAGCTTTTTCATCTTTATGGCCAAGGGGGCGAAGCGTCTGTTGAATCCCACTGAAACATTTACTCTGGCCTCTTTATATGCGGCAATGATATCCTCCATTTCCGTTTCCTTTATGGCCAAGGGTTTCTCTACAAATACGCTTTTACCAGCTTTAATAGCTTCCAAAACCATAGGGGCATGCATATTATGGCGGGTAGTGATCAACACCAGATCTACCTCATCATCTTTTAGAATTTCCGAATAATCCGTAGTAGAATTGGAAATGGCATACTTTTTGGCCATGATGGTCCCCGTAAGGCCTCCTGAACTAGCAATATATTTTATGTTGGCCTGTATTTTTTTAAGGTTGGGCAGGATGGTACTACTCGTAAAATTCCCTGCACCTACAATCCCAATAACCCCTTTTTGGGCCTTAAACGATCTTTGGTCCAAGGCAACTACCGACTTTTGTTCGGCATTGTTATCATAAATTAAGATGGAGGCTATGGAGTTGGGATTGTTCATATTGCCATAAATGGTCTGGTAATCATTTAGGGAAATCCGTTCCGTTATCAAGGGTTCTACCTTTAACACCTTTTTGGAAATGGCATTAAGGATGGCTTCAAAATTTCTTTTTTCCGTCCAGCGCACATGGCCAATTGGGTAGTCTTGTCCTTTTTGTTCGTAATTGTCATCATAGCGGCCAGGGCCGTAGGAACAGGACACTTGGAAGGAAATCTCCTTTTCGTAAAAATCGGCCCTACTAATGTCCAGGCCAATGACCCCTACTAGAATAATGCGGCCTCGCTTACGGCACATTTGGGCAGATTGGGAAATAATTTCATTGCTTTTGTTGGATGCCGTAATAATTACTCCGTCTGCGCCTATGCCATGGGTATAGTTCTCCAAAAACTTTACTTGATCTGTGCCTTCGCCGGGATTTATGGCCACTATTCCCTTTTCTTTGGCCAAGGCTACTTTTTTGGCATCATAATCAAAGCCTATTACGTTACAGCCGTTGGCCAATAACAGTTCTGCCGTTACCAATCCAATAAGTCCTAAACCTACGACTACTATCGTTTCCCCAAAGGTTGGGTTTAACAAACGTATACCCTGTAGTCCAATGGCGCCTATAACGGTAAAAGCAGCTTCCTCATCAGAAACATTGTCTGGTATTTTGGCAACCAAATTTTTAGGGATACATACGTATTCCGCATGATTACCGTTGGAGGCTACCCGATCTCCAATTTGGAATTCCGTTACCCCTTTGCCCACGGCTACCACTTCTCCAACATTACAATAGCCCAAGGGTAAAGGTTGCCCCAGTTTATTAAAAACGGCATCCAAGGTGGGTTTTAAACCGTCTGTCTTTACCTTGTTCAGGACCATTTTCACCTTGTCCGGCTGCTGCCTTGCCTTATCCAAAAAATTGGCCTTGCCAAAATCTACCAACATGCGCTCGGTACCTAAGGATACGAGACTTCTAGTTGTTTTTATAAGTACGGAACCAGCCTTTACCTTCGGTACGGGTACTTCTTCTAAAATAGTGTCCCCTTTTTTAAGGTCTTGTATGATTTGTTTCATTAGAATAATGGACTTTCCTCGTAAGGTTTAATAATTATTTCTTTTTGTGTTTCAAGTGCATCTTTGGTTCTAAGAAATAAATCTGCAGTTTCATAAATGTATTTAGTACTTTCTCCTTTATTATTCTTTGTAACCAAGTCATAACTTTCTTTAATACTTAGTTCATGGCCATGGTCTCTAAATATATTTTTATATACCTTTTTCTTATCTATAACATCGACTCTCATTGTTTCATAATCATCCATACTAATCAAAGTATTTCCTTTATGCAGATTTAATTTTTCCCTTACCCCCTCAAACGTATGTCCTTTTGCTGAAAAGGTGATGGTTGCAATGCTTCCGTCCCCAAACACATAAGTTACTGATATATCGCAATCAGCTTTTTCACTTCTGGAAGGAATTATACGAATAGGATATCGATCCTCTTCTGAAATCATTCTATAACAAAAATCTGTCCAATGACATAAATTACCCAGAATTCGACCTCCTTCTTTATCATGAAAATACCAATGATCTGGATTAATTTCGTGCCCAGCTACAAACCAATTAATCATTGTGGATCCTTCTTCATTATTTAAATATTCTAAAATTAATTTCCCAAATTTACTTGCAGGTCTGTTAAAGCCAACCCTAACTTTACCCTTAGACCTTTTCATAGAAAGGATTAATCTTTCCAATTGGGATTGATTCACTACATGTGGTTTTTCGATATGGACACTTTTGCCATTATCAAGAGCTTCAATTGCATATTCGGCATGTGTATAATGATTTGAAGCGATAAAAATTAAATCGATTTGCGAATCATCAATAATCTCTCTTGGATTGTCTGTGTAATAATCCAAACCAAAATCTTTAAAAATGGAAGCCGATCGATTTATTTCAATATCCATGGCCCCTCTTATTACTTTTCCATAATTTTTCTTCAAATAATGACTCAACACACTATAGGAGTAGTTGCCACACCCGAGAATGCCAACATGCTTTTTATTACTTTTTTTAAGTTTATTTTGGGGCATTACATCAAATGATTTATTCATATGATATTGCCCTTTAATTTTAATATAGGTCCTAATAGGTCCATATAATTTTAGATACCTAAGGGTCTTTTGTAATTTGAAAGAAATACTCTCTTTTGTATAATCCATTTGATTTATTATTTTGTAACAAACATATTTATTTAGGAATATTTAATCCTGCTAATGAGTTTATCTGATAATAAAATATCCTATTTATAATAATTTATTAGCAAGAAAACATAGACAATTGGCTCAATGATAAAATTTTAAATTTTAGTTGCTGGATTGATTGCATTATGTTTTTAAGTTTATCAATTGTCTAAAAAGCAACTCATTAAATTCCGTTGTATTATTCAGTTTTTTTATTGTTCATCTTATTTATTGGGTCAATTACGTTTTTTAATTAATCTATAATTACATTAATTGAATTTATGTCTATATAGGAAACTACAGCCTTAAATTTTCCAGAGTCTGTCCGCTCTATTTCCTCTACATAGTCAAAATTCACCACAATGCTGGAACTTATCCATTTCTGAACCTTTTGCTTCAAATGAGTCTCATTCCACGTGGTATACCCAGGGCGTTTTACGATTCTAAAGACTACTTCCCCTAATTTGTACTGTACTATCTGGCATTCCTTTATTTCTTTAGTATCCTTAAATAGATAGCTATGGATTTTCATGGTGAGGCCTTCCGGAGTAATAATAAAATCTTCACTTCTACCGTCAATGTTTACAATGGTACTTGAATTACGCCCACAGGGACATTTCTTGGAGCTCCAAGTAGCGGTGTCCCCAACATTATAACGAATAAAGGGCATACCATAATTGGCAAAGCCAGTGGCCAATATTTCTCCAGAAAAAGTATTGGTGGATAACTGTTTTTTTTGGAGAGGTTCCAAATGGCCGAATTCAAAATCTTCATGATAATTGCCGTGTTTACACCTAGAGGCATTGCCAGCCCCTTCGGAAAATCCGTAGTGATCGGTCACTGTGCATTGCAGTACACGCTCTATACAAGATTTCTGATTGGCCAATAATTTTTCAGCTCCAGTAAAAACGTATTTCGGAGGATTCTTTACCGTAAGTCCCAAACTTTCCACGATATGGCAAAAAGAATAAATAATAGAGGGGTAGCCGGAAAAGAAGATAAATTTCTCATGCTCTATATAGTCTATAAAATATTTAATATTCTCATCCTTAATATGCTGCATGTTCACCAAATGCTGGTTCAGCGGTTTGTTTACCCGCCAGAACGGGGGGGTTGATTGTTCTATAGGAACTGTGATCTTGCCTATAAAACTTAGGCTTTTATCACCAAAATTTACCCTATATTGCTGTCTTAGTCTCCACCAGAGCGCCCATTGAAAGCTAATTGACCTTTTGGTGGTGTAGAAGTCCAATGCTGTCCCAGAACTGCCACTAGTTTGCCTAGGGTACAATTTTCCCTCTGAATGGTTCTGGGATACCATATTCTTCCAGTGTTCCCTTATCTCTGATTTTTCCAAAATGGGTATTTTCTTGACGTCCTCCAAATCCTGTATTAGATTTAGGGATAATCCAGCCTTTTTATATTTGTCATTATAAAATGGTACTGTGGTATAAGCATGTTGGTATATTTTCTGCAATTCCCTTAATTTGTAATCATAAATTTCTTGTTCTTTCCAATATTGGGATTCTTCCAGCCATTTTTGATACTCGAAAAAAATATTGGAAAAACGTTTTCTTTTCTCTAATGCCCCATAAATCGAACAAAGTAGGTTTTGTACGTGGATAGGGGAATTGCTATAGATGGCATCTATTAATTTCAAAATCTATTTGTTTTTGGGGTTGAACTTGTAAATTTTTGATTTTATTAGTTAGGATATCATTGATGATTATTTACAGGTATTATTTAGAGGAAATTCATTTTTTTTACGTAATGGTTTGTCATAAATTTAAAAATTATCCATTGTTCACCATTTTTATTATGTTTATGATTAATATGAGTTAAAGTACGTTTAACTTTCAACATTACTCTTTATAATTTCTTCACAACACTTCAGATATTTTTCAGCCCGACTTCTTGAGGTTTCAAATTTTTTCAATCTTTGTTTACCTTTTTCTACCAAGTCTTCGTATAGCAAAGGATCAGTAATTATTGTTTTTATTTTGTTGGCGATATCATAACCATCCAAAGGGTCGAAATATAAAGCTGCTTCTCCACAAATATCGTGGGCAAAGTCTAGATTGGAAGTTATAATAGGTCGCTCCATAATCATGGCTTCTGGATATGAAGCGCTAAATGTTTCTAAAAGGGTTGGCAAAAACATTGCGTCAATGCTATTATATAATTTAGGGCAATCCTCAACTAATTGTGGCCCGAGATTAATAATGTTTTTGGTTTCTTTAAAATTCTTTAAATATTCTTCATGGTTGATAGTTAGATAAAACTTTACATTCAACTGGTATTCATTGTTTAGAATATCAGATACTTTATTAATTATTGACAAATTTTTATGCTTGTAATAAGAGCTTAGCGTAAGTAGTTTAAAAAATTTATTATTATTTGGTCTAGGCTCTTTTATGCATTTATTATATACGCCAGAATATGTGTTTCCAACAACAAATATTTTGGATTTAGGAAAAGACAGAAATTTTGAAATATTATTTTTTGCGACTTCGGTTTCAACAACTAAAAATGAAGATGTCGTGGTTATAAAATAGTTTTTATAATTGATAAGTAGTTTAGTACGTAAATATTCGATGAAATTTAACTGCTTAAAGGCTATAGAATTTGGTGTATAACCTGCTCCATCCGCATAACCACATAGATGTAAGGCTTTAGGTTTCCAATAAGAAGGCCCGAACACGGTGAATACAATATCTGGAGCTATACTCTTTTCTAATTCCATTAATTTTTTCACTACTGTTCTTCTGGTCATTAATTTACTCGGTGAAACAGGAATCTTATAAAATTTAAAATTATCGGGAAAAATAAGTCCTTTTATTTCCTCGTCTAGTTTCGGAGACAGGAAAATGTGATAGGTATTGTTATTAATAATTCCCTTGAGTTCTTCAAGCAAAGATTTTGAAACTTGAACTCCACCGCCAATGACGATAGTTGATGTGTTGATTATAATATTCATTATTTACTAATAATTCTTTCTTAACAGATAGACGAGACGCAGAAGTTAAAATAGTCACTAGCTATAACATTCTGATCTACAATTTTATTTAGTTTAAAGGCTTCATTAGAGTAATTTACCCGTAATTCTTCATCATCTATCAACAATTGCAGTTTTTGTGTAAGGTGTGCCACATTTTTTTCTTCAATCAAAAATCCATTAACTCCATTTCTGATAATATCACTTGGCCCTGTATAACAATCAAAACTAACACAAGCCAATCCATTACACATGGCTTCCGCTAAAGCATTTGGATACCCTTCCAAAATAGACGGAAATGCGAATATTGCAGATTTTTGGTACCAATCGCTTACATTTGAAACAGTTCCATTAAAGATTATCGATTCCCTAAGGCCAAGCATATCCACTTGCTCCATTAACTCATCCTTCAAATGTCCATCCCCTAAAAAAACTAATTTCCAATCAGGGCATTTTAAATTAGAAAATGCCTCAATAAGATATTTTTGCCCTTTCTTTTCAACCAATCTGCCAACATTTAATATGATTTTATCCCTGTTATAAGGATTATTATCCTCAACTACTACTAAAGGGTTGGGAATGGAAATTACATTTTTACTTTCAGTTTCATTTTCAATAAACTCTTTGGACATTTTGGACTGACAAATAATACCTTCAGCAAATCTATAAACCTTATTCCTAAGGAAGGATGTTATCCAAGGGATTTTCTCAGTTGGACTGTCCCGTTCTGAAACAAAGGTTTTAATGTTGCAATTTAATAATGACAGTAAAGTGAAGATATTGTTCTTGGTCATGAAACACAAGACAAAATCCGGTCTATTTTTTTTAACATAATTTCTAAACTTAAAAAACAATTTGAAAAGTGATATAATTCTTAAAAAGGGATGTTCATTGGTCTTAAAGCCTAAGTTTGTAATTTTAACCCTGTCATCAATTTTATAAAACGGACTCCCATTTGCCAACAATAATATTTCAACTTCGACGGCATGTTTTTTGGCCCAATTGTTAGCCAAAATAGACATTACCCTTTCAGCCCCGCCCGGGTACAAAGTTGGGATTACTAAGAATATTTTCATTTTTAATTCATTAATCATATTATGATACAATTGAAAATGGCTCCCTTATTATTCAGCCATTACCAACCTCTTTTTTTTACCGATTTTTCGTGTTTGAACCATTAGTTTAAAAAACAAGAAACCCCAAATGATATCCCTAAACGACATCAAATAATTTGACCTTGCGTAATAAAAGGAAATCCCGCCCATAGTTATTGCCATAATAAACCATTTGTAATCAGAAGGATTTTTCAATTCAATGCTTAGTCTTTTAATAAATAAACCTAGGATTAACATGAAAAATATTATCCCAATCAATCCAAAATTAACATAGATGTCCGCGATAATAGATGTCCCTAGTCCCCAAGTGGGATATTTTCCTAATACCAAATAAGTTATATAACCGGAAGAATCAATTTCAAACCATTCCAAATCGATAATATCCATATAAATGGATTGTGCAAAGGGTATTGGACTCAATATCTGGGTAACCCAAAGTGATCCGTAAAAATAATCATGATTAAAGGGAACCTCAGCCACAGTAGCATTTAAAGTTCGCACGCTATTTGCTAATTCTAATGTGATATCATATCCCGTTGTATTTTCAAATTTATCAGATCCAGCATCAAAAATTTCTAAACCAGAAGCCTCACTTCTTCCTAAACCTATAAGTGTCATAATAAAACCTCCTATTAGGGTTAACACCAGTACTTCATAAAATTTGAATTTTCGAACGAAACTGCCAACTAATAATAATATGGTTAAAACTAGAGTCAGTGGTCCACCGCGATCCCCTATTAGTAAAAATAATACAACATAAACCACTACTATTACTAAATACAGTTTATTAAAACCTAAGAACCATTTAATTAAATTTCCTTTGTATTTTACTTTATTTCTATATATAATTAAACCTGTTGAAAGAATTAAGCCCACTTGAAACAATAGCGCAAAATATTTAGAAATACCACCTCCTGCAGCCGAACCTCCTTCCCCTTTATAAACCCCTCCCGTTAGAAAGTTTTTACCTGCAAACAATAGGAATATGACAAATACGGAAGCAGTGAAAAGCAAGAGCTTATTATAATTATAATTTGAATCAAGGATTTTACGTACTTTCTTTTTCTTGGGATTATAAAGAGAATAACCTGAAAGGAAACATACACCACCTATCGCAGATAGCCAGGTAGTATAATTTATAAGGTAGTCGTCCACAAATATTTCCCAATATTTTTCCGGAATAATATTACTAAAACTGTACATAATTGGCCATTGAAAATGTACTATTGCAAATCCTAGGATAAAAAAGAGATCAATACGAAGCCAATTGGATTTATCTTCTGATAAAAAATGCACTGCCACTGAGGAAAGAAAAATAACCGTAATAGTGTAAATATAATTTGAACTAATAGGTTCATATGTTTCAGGTTTCATCCAAAACAGAAGAACAAGACAAATTGTATAACTTATTAAATTAAAAGATTTATTAAAATATGGTTTCATTTGCTTTTCTTTTCCGAAAAATTTAATGTCTAAAATTTTATCACTCCTTTATTATAAATTATACTTTTCCTTCCACTTTAGAAGAATATAAATTCTCCATAGTGAGGACGAATAATCCCTTTTTTCATTCACATGCATGTGTTTTCTAATTATTTTTTGAATTTTACCAACGTTTAGATTCGGAATTGTTTCTAATGCCTTTATGGACAAGGTTTTCTGGATTTCTTCCTTTAGTTCACATTTAATCCAACTACCTAAAGGTATAGTAAAACCACGTTTAGGTAGATTGAACAAATCTTCGGGAATATATTCCAACAAGATATCCTTTAGTATTCGCTTTTTTATACCATTCTTATATCTATAACTAACGGGTAATTGTCTGGCAAATTCAACAATTCTGTAGTCTAGAAAAGGACTTCTTACCTCTACAGAACTCGCCATACTAGCTCTGTCTACTTTAACATTGCTGTCATTTTCTAACCAAAGTTTTATATTTAAATCGGCCATGCGCTGAAAAGGGTCAGAAGAATTATCCTTGAAATCCAGGTATTTATTAAACCATAGTATATTTACCTTATTTTGAATGGAATCGAATCCTAAAAAAGTTTTAATTGAGTATTCATCAGGATTATTAGTTTTTAGAATGCTGGTAATTGTTGATTTTCTTGCACTCACGAAGTAATGCCAAGGAAATAGACACATCATCTTTCTGAGTACTAAAGGAATTTTTGAGATATTTATAAATTTAGACATGAAATCAAAATGTGTATACCCCAAAAAGCTTTCATCTCCTCCATCTCCTGACAGTGCTACTGTAACATGTTCTTTAGCTTCTTTATTGAGTAATAAAGAGGGCAGGGCAGAGACATCAGCAAAAGGTTCGTCATATACACGTAGCAAATCGGGAATTAAATTTCTTACATCGGACGCACTGCATAGGTTCTCGATATGGTTCGAACCAATGACATCTGAGAATTTCTTGGCTACCTTACTTTCATCAAATTTCGGATCTTCGAAGCCTATCGTAAATGTATTGATGGGGTCTTTGGAAAATTTGGAAGCAATACTGGAAACAAGAGCTGAGTCTATACCCCCTGATAGAAATGTGCCCATAGGCACATCTGAATGCATTCTTATTTTAACGGCGTCCTTGAGGAGCTCATGTAATTCTTCCTTAGCTCGCGAATAACTAATATTATTCACCTCAACTTTATCGAGACTCCAATACGACGTTATTTCAAGTGTGTTACTGGCTAAATCGATAATCATAAAGTTACCTGGCTCCAGTTTGTAGACATCTTTTAAAATCGAAAGTGGACTTGGTACATATCCGCAATCCAAATAAGCGGAAACGGCATCATTGCAAATTTCACTACTTTCATTTATTAAAGGTGCCATTTGACTGCATATTTCAAGTTTACCATTTTTCCAATAGTAATAAAAAGGTTTAACGCCAAGTCTATCGCGGGCAGAAAATACTATATTTTTTTCTAAATCATAAATAGAAAAGGCAAACATGCCATTAAGCTTGGACAATAAAGCGGTTCCCCATGCATCATAACCTTTAATCAAAACTTCCGTATCACTTGTTGTTGTGAACGAATATCCTGTTTTTTCAAGTTCCTTTTTTATATCTGTAAAATTGTATACCTCACCATTATACACAATCTTGTATTGCTTAAATGTAAAAGGTTGATTTGATCGCATATCAAGATCAATAATGGATAATCTTAAATGTCCTAAAGTGATTTCATTTATTTTCTCGTAACTTAAGTTGTCCGGACCTCTATATTTTATTTTTTCTAATTTATTTAATACCTCTATTTTACTAAAAGGCATATTGGTCATATAAATTCCGCACATAAATTATTTTTTTGTGAATATGGTTTGATATACAATTTTAGTATCGTTAATAAGGTTATATACATTCATAATTCTCAATAACACGAAATAAATTGTAAGCATTACAGGTATTAGTAGAAAGGAATAGTAATCCTTAAAATTAAAACTGGAATTAATAATTAATAAAAGGCTAATTGTAATACTTGCACTAATAATGATTTTCAATATCTTAATGGAATCTACATAAAATGATTCATTAGTTACTTTACTGGAATAAAAAGAATTGAGGAAATAACTTAAAATACTAGTAAATAAATATCCATAAAGCAAAATTGAGATATCTAGTAAGATGACCCCTACTATAATTGAAATCGAAAGAATTATTTTTTTTACGATTTCGAGATATAGGATTTTTTGCGTTTGGTCAAAAGTTTTAAAGATCACGTGGTTAAATATTTCATGGACTTGAAAAAATCCCGCAACTATTAGGATTTGTAGAAAGAAAACAGAACCTAACCATTGTTCACCGAACAAAATAATTATTAGATTTTTTGAGTAGAATATTACAAATAATGAAACAAGGCCCATTATTGCAGATAATGTCGTTGAAATTTTATTATTAAGTAGGTTGAACTGTTTTTTATCATCTTGAACTTTAGCTAAAGAAGAAAATATAACACTGTGTGCAAGACTACCCAAGGTGTTAACAGGAACTTCGTGTATCTTTTTAGCCTGATAATAAAGCCCAGTTTGATTAATGGCAAAATATTTTCCCAAAATAAGTTGATAGACATTATCAAAAACAGTATTGAGGAGTGAGCTAAAGGTTGTGTTTATGCCAAAATTGTATAATTTCATAAAAGAACCAGTACTAAACACAAAAACAGTGGGCCATTCTTCGAACATCCATAAAATTAGACTTAAGATTGAGGCTGTTAAAATTTGCATTAAAACTATTGCCCAAACGCCAAACCCCTTATAGGCGAAAGTAATTGCAGTAATTGCAGATATTAATATTGCAATGAATTCATAAATTGCTTTTTTTCGGAATTGCAACTGTTGTACTAACTTTGTAATGTGCGTGATTTGAAAGGCATATATTATAAGAACAGCGGAGGATACACGTATAATATCTTTAAGTTCAATGTCATTATAGAAATGGGCAATTGGTTCCGCAGCAAAAAACAAAACGACAACCAAAACCAAAGAAATAATTAAATTGAAAATAAAAACTGTGGAATAATCTGTTGGAGTAGCATCTTTTTTTCTAATAATTGCCCCTGAAAGCCCTGATTCTGTGAAGACCTTGGAAATTATAATGAAAAACATTACAATGCCGACTTGTCCAAACTCATACGGTGTAAGTATTCTTGCAAGTATAATATTGGCAATCAATGCTACCAGCATGTAACCAAATTGTCCGAATAGCGCCCATAGCGTACCAATTATAATGTTTTTTTTGTGTAAATCTTCCATTTATCTTGAAACAATAACCTCTAAATCAAATTAAGGTTTATATGCATAAATATTATTTAATCAGAAACGATGATCTCGATAATTATCGAGAATTAATACTAATAATATTTATATTACCCCAAAAAATTATTTATTCTAGACCTTATGTTGGACCATTTTATGGGTTTGGGCTTGATTATTTTTATTTTTCCCTGCTTTCGGACAAACAACCAAGGCGAGACGTATATTAAGGGGATGATCACTATGATAATATAGAGCTGAACATTTATATATAAATCCCGGATTAAAAAGGTCAGTTCTATAATAATGGTGTTTAATACCACCACAAATAACGAAGCCTGTTTATGGGTTATGCCCAGGTCTATTAACCGATGATGAATATGATTCTTGTCCGCACTAAACGGACTTCTCTTTTTACTTATGCGAATGGCAAAAACCCTTAAGGTGTCCAAAAGAGGATATGACAATATGGCCATGGCCATGATAGGTGCCTTGATGTTCGTAGCAGGGTTGTCTGTGGTAGCGTTGTAGGATAAAAACCCAACGGCCTGAAAAGCCAAAAGAAAACCTATAAACATGGATCCGGAATCTCCCATAAATATTTTACGGTGGGGAGAGAGGTTGTACCTTAGGAACCCCAACAATGCCCCAATAAGTACAAAGGAAATGAGGACAAATAGATACCTTTCATTTATAAAAAAAAAGGTGCCAAAAGATAGGCTGGATAACAAGGCCACAGATCCTGCCAAACCATCCAGGCCATCAATTAGATTAAAGGCGTTGATGATCAACAGAAATACAAAAAGGGTAAAGACTACTGATATAAAATAGGGGAGTTCTCCTAATCCAAAAATACCTTCAAAGTTAATGATCCTAAGATCGGCCAAAACAATCACCATGAGGGAGGCCACTAACTGCACCATAAATTTTTTCTTAGGGGCTAAACCGAAAAGATCGTCCTTAACCCCTAAAAACATCAACATTATGGTAGCCGATAAAAGGGATACGAGCTTAATTAGATCCTGTTGGGTTAGGCCCACCATTAGACCTAGAAAGGCAATGGAAAGGGAGAAGGCGATAAAGAGTCCAACCCCGCCCAAAGTAGGTGTTTTTGAGGTGTGCATGCTGCGATCCCCTGGCTCATCCATTAGGTTTTTAGAGCGTACCGCAAATATAATTACCGGATACATCCTATAGCAAAGGAGTAACGGAATGCATACAGATACAATCCCTAAAAAGTAGAGATTGGTAAATAATTCATAAAGGTATGCCATAGTTGGTCTTTAGCACATAAGTGTTTTTTGTTCACCAATACTTTTGCATATTAATGCACTATTTTTGATACGCTTTACTAGGGGGAGTTATAAAGTGACCAATCGTAAAATTTGGGTCTGTATATTGCCTTTGTCAAAGCAATGCTTAACGCGTAAAACTATGAAAATTTTGCTGTTATAAATGTTTTAATCGTTTAAATTCAAATTTTATCTATAAACTGTTTTTTACACTCTTATACGTCAAAAGAAGCATATTAATTTGATTTTTGCAATAGCATGTTGTTAACATAAGGTTATACGTATGGCTTGGTTTTGTTGGGTTTTAAAGGCACAACAAGGCACTTTGTACGTTATACCCGTGGTATTGAGGAATTGCCCATTTGAGCCATGACCTTTGTTTTGCCATCCTTGCTAATTTTTTGTGTTAATAAAATTATTAAATACGTTAAAAAAAACGCTGTTCTTTTCCTTGGGTTCTTAGGGTTCAGGGATCATCATTGAAGCCTTGCCAATCCCATAAAGGCCAGGCTTGCAAAATTGTGAGTTCCCTGAACACGTTTTCAGCAAGTCGGCCCATAGGCCATATTTTCCTAAAAATGGTTGCTCCTATCTACCGCCTGCCATATCAATGTCCTATTCACCTAACATTTTTTCCTGGTCAAAGCTATATCCTAACCCATTAAAATCCTTGTGGAAAACCGCAAAAGGGAGGGGGTTTATTGCAGGGTATGGCCACTACCCTTAATATTCGCAGGCAAAAGAGCAGGAACCGTGCCTTTAATCCTTATAGTTCAAACAAGTGCTTTAAGTAGTTGTAAATCAGTAATTTGTGTTATTAAAAAATATAGCCGTATTGAATGGGTTTGGTGTGATATTCCACGGTTGGGGAGAAATTGCTCAATTTTGAAATGTAATAATTGTTTAATGTAACAATGTATTAATTTGAAGATTGGTTGGTTTGATAATTTGGTAATGGAAGGATGGTTTTAGTTCTGTAGTCAGTTCGATTGCTTCTCGATAC
>TARA_R110000822_G_scaffold187752_29_pt1 | contig 15715 bp, 10 predicted proteins | sample TARA_R110000822 | Tara Oceans TARA_R110000822 (sample SAMEA4397666) | marine metagenome | biome: Polar Biome; feature: [SRF] surface water layer (ENVO:00010504); material: water (ENVO:00002006), including particulate matter (ENVO:01000060) such as... | depth 5 m | reverse complement strand
GGAGTTCAATTCCCTACATCACCTGAATCAATCTCTAGAACACCCTATACAGACGTCACAGATAATGTTAGCGCAAGTGATCCACAATGTGGTACCTCAAGTCCAAATGTGACCATTCTTGCGCACCTGAAAGCTTGGCATTACAAGGGGTTATAAGGTGTCAGAGGCTCCCGCCGCCTCCACAAATTCGTTGAAATATTCTTTGTATTTCAATATGTTACCAAGTGTGCGGGAAACCAGAAATGGGGACTCGTACATTTTGGTCATACATTCTCGTACCTATGGCAGGTACTACTTCCAAGACAAAAGTGGTATTTTCTACTTCAGAGTAGTGACACCATCATTCCTGCGTGACCGACTCCCTAATCTACAAAAAGAACGTCGCAGGTCATTGCACACTGCCAGTATAATAAATTTTTTATTCGATCGAAGTGAGTGGTCTTAAAAGGGAAATTGGTATGACATTTTATCCATTGGATGTTGTTGAATACGTGCCTGAAACAACCGACTCAGCTTCATTTGTATTCGAAATCCCGGAAGAGTTACGAGCTGCGTTTGACTATAAATCGGGACAATTCCTGAACTTCCAGATTCCGTGGGAGGACTTCTTTATTGAACGTTGTTACTCCATTTCAAGCTCACCTATTACAGACGCAAGAATGCAGGTAACGATAAAGCGTGTAACCAATGGGCGCGCATCCAACTGGTTTAATGATGAGGTGCGCGAAGATTCACAAGTCATGGCGGCCACGCCATCTGGTCGTTTTGTGCTCAAGGAGCAGCATAATAACGCACTAATTTTCTTTGCGGGCGGTAGCGGAATAACCCCCATACTGTCACTCATACAAACAGCGCTACTTACCACCGATCGCCCCGTTCAATTGATCTATGCTAACCGTGATGCTGACAGTATTATCTTTAAAAAAACACTTGATGAGCTTGCTACTGAACACAGTAACCAATTGAGCTGCCACCATCATTTAGATAGCGATGGCGCATTTCTTAATCAGCAAAAAATAGAAGATTTAGTTGCCCAAAGGTGGGATGCCGATTTTTATATCTGCGGCCCCGGTCCGTTTATGGATACGGTGGAAGCGGTACTAGCTGATCACAAAGTAGACGACGAGAGAACTTTCATTGAGCGTTTCGTTTCGTCCATTGACCCTGATCGTGCCGAGGAGCAAACGCCGATTGAGGAAGAGCCTGATATTGGTGATGTTAAATTAAAGATTACCGTAGACGGAAAAGACTTTGATATTGAATATCTCAAAGGCAAATCGCTACTCGAATCTGTTCTTGCTGATAAGAGTATTGAGGCAGAGATACCATTTTCTTGCCAGGAAGGGCACTGTGGCTCCTGTATGTCGATTCTCAAACAGGGCGATGTAAAGATGCGAGCCAATCGTGCCTTATCTAAACGGGACTTAGCCAAAGGCTATGTATTAGCTTGCCAGTCGGTACCCACGAGTAACAAAATCTGGATAGACTTCGATGTATAGTGAGCACTCAATTAGCATTAATAGCAGAACTTAAACCAAACTGATCTCATCACCTTCTTTAATCACACCCTCAACCAACACCGCACCATAAACCCCGGCATAACCTTCGTGTGCAAGGGTGACATGCTTGAGAATTTTGGGAGTACTATCCCCCGTATCAGGGTCAAGCGTAATCATCTTGCAGCGCGGATCGCGCTCAAGGAAGGTGATTTCACAACGCTCGCCAATTTTAAGGCGCTTACCGATCAAGGTGTTTTCGTAATACCCCTCTCCGCTGGCCCAATTGATCAGAACGTTAGGCCGGAAGCGGCGGTAGTCAATATTCATGTCGAGCTCAGAGCTCAATTGATCGCAGGTTTGCTGTGAAATTAACGACAACGGGCGGCAATCCACTTGGCTCTTTTGAGCAGAAAAATGGGCTCTCAAGCCAACCTCGAAACGCTTACTCATGTGCTCGTTAAAGGTCGACGAGGCAATATCGAACACTTGCCCCTCTGGAGACTCTACATCTACAGCAAATTGGTCTGGCTCAGGGTAAAGGGGATGAATACCGGGTGCAATACCTTCAAATTCTGCCAAGTCACCAGGCACACGGTTGTTATCAGATTTAAAGCGCGGACGATAAAGCATGAAGTCTTCATCATCGCGAGCGGTAAACCAAGGAAAACCTTTTTCACCGGCTGCATTGATGACGCCGTAGACCCTGTCACCCATCACTCCACCAAAGCCCGTGAAGACCTCGCCTATCTCTTCGCCTTGCATGCCCTTCACAGGATATCGCCATATTTTTTCTACTTTCCCAAGCACCGTCATCTCTGTTCTCCTTCCGTGCCGGTCGATCAAAAACAAATGAACCAAGTAGTTGCAAACAATCTTACAAGGGTTGATCCAGGTAGGCCTTCAACGAGCTAACCGCTGTATGATGTCCTATTAATAAGCGCATCACCACCGATGCTGCCACTTAGGATATTTCAAGAAGTCTAGGACAACATGGAACACCCTTCGCGGTGGCGCGCCCACTCTAGAATTTTTTTGCTAAACGCTCCCATGCTGAATGACCGAAAAGAGTCGATAGATCTAACGACAAGAGAAACTCCAGCGGCAAATAAAAACTATGAAATGCAGTCCCCTTCTACCCTGTAATATAAGATGCAATTCAAACCCTTACTTTTCCATTGAACCCAAACTTATGAAACCGAACTCATAATCAACTAGTAACGTTTTATCCTTATTCGAGGTAGCACATAAAATCTGCTTGAAGCCATACATGCTGCTCATACAATGTATCGCCAACATCCAAACCCGCATTTATATGTAATCACTTAAAAACAATGAGTTAAGAGTTTATAATTATTGGTAATGTAGGTGTAAACGTTTCCCGCCGCCTCCACCAATTCGCTGAAATATTCTTTGTATTTCAATATTTTACCAAGTGTGCGGGAAACCAGAAATGGGGACTCGTACATTTTGGTCATACATTCTCGTACGCTATCCCTAACTCAACGCCGCCTCTATACCTTCACTGAAAAGCTGTAGATAACGAGTCACGACCGGCCGGATTCACTGACTCTTATAAGAGAACCTTCATTAAAAAAAACGAACAAAAAAAACCCATATTTTCTGTGTTTTCGCTGTCTCGGGTATTAGAACGTGTAGTTTGTTTAACGCCTCAATATCCGGCGCAGCTTTGCTGCGTCCGGCAACTGAAAGGAGTGTAATTAATTGACTTATTATGTGTACAGCAAGCCATATTAGGTTGAAGTGTAACCACTGATAAAGCCCATTGCTATCGCACCCAAAATCGACAAGATAATAATTGCTGGGATTGCAGCAATAGCCCACTTAACCATAAACCCAACCATGGACCAGAAGGGCATTTTGATGTCAGTGATTACTACCTCATTTTTAGTGAATACAACCTGTTTATCTGAGTCACCCATAAGAATCTCCCAATGGCTAAGCTAGTATTATTGAGGCATCTAATTTTTCAGGATTAGGAAGACACCTATCGATGAAGTATAGCCTCTAAGGGACTCAGCTAATTAAGCGGTTATAGGTCGTTGCAATCAACCAGGCAGTAGCTCCACCAATAAACCCCCACGCCAACAAGCCGATGACTGCGCCCTCAATATTCATCGCCCATTGCCATTGACTGCTATCCATATGCATCATCGCCCCCGATAGATGCATAAGTTGCTGAGGAAACAGCATCACAACAACAATGCAGAGAATCCATAACAGAGAAAAAGTCAGTCCCGTTGCTATCGCTAATTTAGTCGTGTTTATGTTCATCTTTTTGCTCCTCTTAATTTCAAATGGCGCAAGCGTAATGCATTACTGACCACAGACACTGAACTCAAGCTCATCGCCAGCGCGGCAATCATCGGCGACAGCAGCAATCCGAACAGAGGATATAAAGCACCCGCTGCGACGGGGATACCCAGCGCGTTGTACAAAAATGCGAAGGTCAGGTTTTGATGCATATTGCGTACAGTGGAAACAGAGATCGCACGCGCTGTGGCGATGCCGCGCAAATCGCCTTTAACCAAGGTGACATGAGCCGAACTCATAGCGACATCGGTGCCTGTCCCCATGGCTATGCCCACATCAGCCGCTGCCAATGCGGGTGCATCGTTGATACCGTCACCGGCCATGGCCACTTTACGACCTTCGCTGTGCAAGCGTTGGACCAGCCCGTACTTATCCTCGGGGCGAACTTCCCCGTGGATTTCATCAATTCCCAGTTGCTCACCAACCGCTTTGGCTGTGGTAACGCCATCGCCGGTAGCCATGATGAGCCGCAGGCCACTGGCCTTAAGGGAGGCCATCGCTTCTGTAGTGGTGGCTTTGATCGGATCAGCGACCGCCAGCAGACCGGCGAACTGACCGGCTACGGCCAAATACATTACACTAGCGCCTTTACTACGCAGGACTTCGGCTTCACCGGCCAGAACACTCCAATCCACACCTTCTTCGTCCATCAGGGTAGTATTGCCCAGCGCAATCGTTTGTTCATTTACCGTTCCGCGCACACCGATTCCAGAGGCTGATTCAAAGTCATGGGCTGGGGTTAAATCGAGCTTAAGCTGCCTCGCCTCATCAACAATGGCACGAGCCAGAGGGTGCTCGCTACCTTGATCAAGGCTTGCTGCGATACGCAGTACTTCGGTTTCGCTGAAGTTAGCTGCGGAGATGACCACATGAAAAGTCGGCTTACCCTCGGTGAGAGTGCCCGTTTTGTCGACGATCAAGGTATCCACTTCACGTAAATGCTCAATCGCGGCGGCGTCTTTAAATAACACTCCACGAGTAGCCGCATTACCGGTGGCAACCATGATCGACATGGGGGTCGCCAGGCCCAGTGCACAAGGGCAGGCGATGATGAGTACGGCCACAGCATTGATCAACCCAAAAACCCAACTAGGTTCGGGGCCGAACAGCCCCCATATAAGCAATGTGAGCAATGCGATGGTGATCACGACCAAAACAAAATAGCCGGCCACCACATCGGCCAAGCGCTGCAGAGGTGCGCGCGAACGCTGCGCATTGGACACCATCTGCACAATCTGTGATAACACTGTGGCAGAGCCGACCTTTTCCGCTTGCATCACCAAGGCACCACTGGTGTTGAGCGATGCACCGATCAATGTATCCCCGACTTTTTTACTGACGGGCATGGGCTCACCAGTAAGCATGGACTCGTCGACGGCACTTCCCCCTTCAAGCACCACACCATCAACCGGCACTTTTTCACCCGGTCGTACCCGCAGTCGATCGCCCCTATGCACATGGCTCAGCGGGATATCTTCCTCACTACCATCATCCCGTAAACGTCGTGCGGTTTTCGGTGTCAGCCCCAATAGCGCGCGGATAGCGGCGCCCGTTTCTGAGCGCGCTTTAAGCTCCATGATCTGACCGAGCAAGGTTAACGAGATAATCACAGCAGCAGCTTCGAAATACACCGCGACATGACCATCCATTTGAAATGACTCAGGGAAAACCTCGGGGGCTATAGTGGCTATCAAGCTATAAAGGTAGGCCGCACTGGTACCAGTACCAATCAACGTCCACATATTTGGAGAACGCTGCAGAATTGATTTCATCCAGCGCTGAAAAAAGGGCCAGCCTGCCCACAGTACTACTGGACTAGCTAGCAGCATTTCTACCCAGGGTCGCCCAGCTCCTAACAGGTTGTCGAAGGCACTACCGGACATGGCAATGACCATAACCAGTAAACTGCAGGGCAAGGTCCACCAAAAACGGCGTCTAAAATCGTCTAACTCTGGATTGGATTCGATCTCGGCGCTTGGCATGCTAGGCTCCAGCGCCATACCACATTTTGGGCACGTGCCGGGACCGATCTGGTGCACCTCGGGGTGCATAGGGCAACTGTATTCTGATGTATTGTCATTGCCAGTTGGCTCTTTAAACGCCTTGGGGTGAAGATAGTGTTGCGGCTCAGCGAGAAATTTTTCTCGGCAACGTGCACTGCAAAAATAGTAGATTGTATTGTCGAAGTTCGCCTGATACTCAGATGTGATTTTCACTGTCATGCCGCATACAGGATCGCGTAGTTCCGTTGCGGCTGACATCACATTGGGATGCCCACAGTCATGTTCTGCATGATGATGGCTGTTGTGAGACATGGCTTCGACCTCAATGATAGATTTTGTTTCTTTGCAGGTCATATTCAGACCTCAGGAAAACAATTCCTTACCTCAGTATAGACCTCAACATTAAATCATCAGGATATCCTCACCTTGCAGTTTTTGAATCATCCCACCAAGGGAGGCATTTTCCCCGCCCACCAGTGGCACCTCTATATTATCGACCTACTCAAGCCAGGACACCAAGGGTAATACTCGATCGGAATAAATCATCAATACTGTCCCAGCTATTGCATTTCAAAATAAGTATAGTCACAGCTGAAAACTCAGGTCTGCTATAACACTATTTCAATACAGGGGTTTTGATCAACACCACATCAACCGCAATTGAAACTCACGCTTTAACCAGCAATATCGAAATCATACATTTCCAGTACATTCTACTCATACATTTCCAGTACATTCTACTCATACAATGTATGACCAACATCCAAACCCGCATCTTAAATTAATCATTTAATAACAATAGGTTAAGAGTTTATAATTGCTGGAAATGTAGGTGTAAACGTTTCCCGCCGCCTCTACCAATTCGCTGAAATATTCTTTGTATTTCAATATGTTACCAAGTGTGCGGGAAACCAGAAATGGGGACTCGTACATTTTGGTCATACATTCTCGTACGCTATTTCTAGCCTCCCCCCTTGTACCTGTATTGAAAGCTGTAATCAAAGGCGTGTTAGCCCGCCTAGCCCGTAGGGTGATTTTATCTTACCTTGTTATATTAATGTGGCCACAGTAATGCGACACCTCGAAAAATCATCTCAATTGCATAGGTGCCAGTAAACAATGCGACCACCCTACCAGCAACCTCAACATAGCGGTTTAACAAGCGTTCATTTCGTTTTTTTAGCGGATCATGTATCAATTTAAATACAATTATCGACACTAACGAGAAAGATACTGCGACAACAATAGCAATAGCTGAGCTCGGCGCAGGTAAAGATGAACCAATCAGCACACTTGCGCTTATTGTGCCTGGAGCAATCATAAACGGCATTGCTATCGAACCGGCTATATGTTCTGGATCGCCGCGTGTATCTATTAAAACCACTTGACCAGAAAATATTGATTGAATTCCGATCCATAAAAAAATGATGCCCCCAAATATCAAAAAAGCACCAAAACGCACGTTAAAGATATTTTCAAAAATCCCTTCTCCCGTGATTGCAAAGATGACAAATACAATCCCACTTATAACATGGGCTCGTATCATTACCTTCATAAACTCTTTGAGTGATAGATCCCTAATCAAACTAATGAGGTAGATACTGATCAGAAAAGGATTTAGCAATACGAAAAGTATTGTAGAAGCTTTTAGTAACTCCATTATTTATTCCAATTGAGAATATTGATATCTCTACAAATATAACACCCTAAACACCGAGCAATTTGTAGTCGCGATGCGACGGAAAATTAATTCGCGTGATTTCGCTTGTTAACACCTGACATTTCAGATGCCACCAGAATTACCTTTATTTTCAATAAAGGAATCCATTTTTCCATGTAACCGCATTATTTCGAGTTCTAGTTTAAGATTAATTTCAAATGTTGCTTCTTGCTTTAATCGATCTTTATAAGCTTGTCGATTTTGAGACATCATAATTATCGGCGCCTGAAAAGCAGCCAAACTCGATAGACCGAGGTTAAGCAAAATGAAAGGGAAAGGGTCGAACACACTTTCACCAGCGAGCCAATACACATTAATCGTTATCCAGCCACCAATGAAAGCGAAGAAAATACCAATGAATGTCCAAGACCCGCCAAACGCTGCCATTTTATCTGAAACTCGCTGGCCGAATGTAAGCCCATCACGGAAGGTTTCGTTTACGTTTTCAGAAACAGGTGTCTTTTCCGCAATACTATTTATTACATTCTTCTCACCCGAACTCAGATCACAATATGACTCACCCAGAAGAGCAAGAGCCAAATTTTCAAAGTATTTTTTCATGCTGATGCCTACTGGGTTGTGAGTGTTAACATTTGTATATCGCGCACGCGCGTTTTCCGGCTCGTCTTCTAGGTTTGTTTTTCAACGCCACATCACACTCTTGTAAAGATGCTGCGTCCTTCAGCAACACTTCGATCAAGTCACATGTCGACCATGTCATGTAAACCGGCCCTTGATAACCCTTTCCCACAACAAGAGGGAGACGGCCCGAATGATCCAAATGTGCATGGGACAATACCGCAGCATAAATTTGCCTGATATCGAAAGGCAGGGGCTCCACGTCGGCAGCCCCTTCTTCTCAACTATATAAAAGACCAAACTTAACACTGGATGACCCTGAATTGATATCCAATGTTAAGCTATTCAACCGAATACTCCGATGTGGATTCCTCTGCTTCTTGGATAGATGTGCCTGAAGAGAAATATTGCACTGCCGTACAGGAGACAACATCACCCAGCACGTTAACGGATGTTCGGCACATATCCAAAATTCTGTCTACACCGAGAATCAACGCAATGCCAGCTGCGGGGATTCCGACACCTTCCAATACCATGCTTAAAATAATGATACCCGCACCAGGCGTTGCGGGTGACCCAATGGATGCAGCTACAGCCATTGTGACTATGAAAAGGTAGCCAGATAAACTAAGGTCAACACTAAAAACCTGCGCTAAAAATACCGTGGCAACTCCTTGGTACATCGCAGTACCCGTCATGTTAATTGTCGCCCCCAGTGGCACTAAAAATCGAGCAATCTCTGGTTTTACCTTCAGTTTATTCTCAACTACCTGCAAGGTTATCGGCATCACTGCGGCCGAGCTACTGGTTGAAAAAGCAAGAAGTAGTAGCTCTCTTACATTAATAAAAAATTCTCTAAACGATTGCGTGAGCGTGGCTCTGGCAACAATGAAGTAGAAAGCTGCGATAATCAGTAGTCCCAAGACGACAGTTACTACATAAACTGCCATACCGGCGAGCACATCTATTCCAAGATTGGCAACTAAATGTGCAATTAAACCGAAGACGGCTAAGGGCGCCAATAGCATCGCCCAAGAAACAATCCGGAGGCTCACTTCCTGAAGCGCTCCCAGTAACTCAAATAGAGGTTTGGACTGCTGAGCCGGAATAGACAATAACGCTGCACCGAGAACTGCTGAAAACAAAATAACCTGAAGCATCTCCCCAGATGCCATTGAAGCCAGTGGATTCTTCGGAATCAAAGCCGATACTTTGTTGGGTAGCTCTGCGACCGCTGGAAACCCCTTTGCAACAGAGCTGGTTAATGGCGCGACATTGGTAACAGACAGCGATGTCGCATCAACAAAGCTGCCTGGTTGAATGTTTAGTGCCAATACAATTCCGACTGTTGCCGCTAATGCCGTCGATGCAACAATAAATAGTAAAGCAATCATGCCATTCTTTTTCATGGCGGCGGGGTTGTTGTTGGCTGCCAACCCTCTAACGATAGATGCGACGACCAGCGGCACAACTATCATCTGGATGATTGCTAAAAATACTTGGCCCGGTAAAGCAAGCCAAGCGGTAATGTTTTTAACTGTATCTATTGAAAGCAGCCCCAGATCAGGACCCAATAAAATGCCGAAAACAATGCCTAAGACCAAAGCGACCAGTACCTTCAGCCAAAGTCTGCCACGAATTAGCTTGTCGAATTGATCAACTAAATCTTTCAATGGGTTGAAAAATAACTTTTGTTTTTTCATTTCAATCCTTCCGTATTATCTTCAGCTCTTCCACCCAAAGGAGTCAAATCGAATCTAGGCAACTATATTACCAACCAACAAGCTATGGACGACGCATAAACGATACCATTAACTAAAACGAGTAAGACATTGGAACCGACACTGCTTTCAATCTCTGCGCCACTCGGTGTGTTGAGGGCAACCATAGCCGCGATAACCAAAATATCCTGGACGATCAGAAAACCAATAGCGATCCAACCGTGAAGTGAGCCTACCTCTCATTTATCGTAAAGTAGTTTTTACTATCATCCTCTTTTTGGTTGTCTTATTGAACTGTATAGACCAATACCTTTAAGCAACCTCCCCAGAATGTCTGCGCCGGTAATGATTCTCTTTTCATCACCCCAAAGTAGTATGACATCCTCCCTTAAAGGCTCATCCGACTGCGCTTCGGAACCGCCTTTAAACAATGATAAAACAGCGCCCAAACGGGTTTTTGGATCTGTCACAACAACCGGCTTGTGGCAGTAGGGAGTGGGATCAACTATCGAACCAGAGGATCCATGGATGGCGCGCAAGAAGGCATCTCCATCTAATGCAAAGGTTGGCCGAGCATCGATGTCGATCAAAACAATCCAGCGATGCGGGCTGACAGAAATGTGTTCGGTAAGCTTTTTCTGGCCAGCTGCCGGATTTGCGTCATCGGTATAAAAAAGCGCCTGATTATTTTCCATTTGTACGGAAAAAAGACTGGCCTGAGAGATCACCTCACCTTCCTGGGATACTGGCACATCGTCAATAGCCAGGAAATTGAGTGCACCTATACCCTCAACGGCGTCCACATCCGAATCTGCCGCATCAATGTGTTTATGCAACAGCTGGCGCAGATCCTGCTCGCGAAAATACTGCACACCTTCCTTGCCCAGCCAAATATCCAGAAAAAGCGCACAGGGCTTAGCTATAACAAAAAGTAAAATCTGATAGACACGCAGCATTGGCGTCAGCAAAGACGCCATGCGTAATGCGTTTCTGGAAAAGTAAGCCTGCGGCAGGATCTCTCCGCCAATTGTTATGACTACCGTTGAAAATAGAAATGCTATCAGCCCAAACATGACGGAATTGGCAAGCAGGGTAAGCAATACATTGATGCTCACATTTCCCCACAGGATGGTCGTCAGCAGGAAATTGGAGTCTTTGCGCAACTCCAGGATTTTGGTAGCAGCGGAATTTCCATTCGCCACTTCAATTTCCAATCTCAACCGGCTGATGCTGAAAAAAGCCAAATTCAGCCCTGAAAAAATGGCTGATTGGGTCAGGCAAAAAACAATTCCAATCCAGGTTAAACAGCTCAGCATGGTAATTCCTGTCTTTTAAATTAATCACTTAAAAACAATAGGTTAAGAGTTTATAATTGTTGTAAATGTAAACGTTTCCCGCCGCCTCCACCAATTCGTTGAAATATACTTAATATTTCAATATGTTACCAAGTGTACGGGGAACCAGAAATGGGGACTCGTACATTTTGGTCATACATTCTTGTACGTTATTTCTAAATTAACACTCCGATAAAACCTGTATTGAAAACTGTAGGTAGCGAGTCACATCAGGCCATAAACACTGATGCTGAAGAAAGTACTCAATGCAAAAACACGGCAAAACCAGTCTTTTGCCGTGTTTTTGCTGTCTCGGGTATTAGAACGTGTAGTATTTATTACACAGCGTAAAAATGGAGTCTGATGATAAAAAATAGCCTTCACTGGAGATAGTCACCTCTTCTGTAGTCTCGAGATGATCAGTCACTCCTCACCGCGTTGACGCTGTATATTTGGCCCTGCTCAGTTACTTTGAGCTATTAATAAATTTATTGCCATAGGGTCATCGTTTCATGAGAGAGTAGCTATATTTCATCAAAGGTATATCAGCCCACAAGTAAAAAACCACCCAAAGGGTGGTTTTTTGTATGACTTGTTTTTATCGATTAAATCTCCTGATGCTGTCGCCCAAGGCGGTGTGTCAGTTGATAGAGAGCAGGCAGCACCACCAGTGTTAACAGTGTAGATGACACAATCCCACCGATCACCACCGTTGCCAGAGGTCGTTGCACTTCCGCGCCAGTGCCCAGGTTAAAGGCCATGGGAATAAAGCCCAGACTGGCTACCAGTGCTGTCATCAGTACAGGCCGCAACCGTTGGCTAGCCCCTTCACGTATGGCGTCTAATATCGGCATGCCTTGTTCGCGCAGTTCACGGATAAATGACATCAGTACCACACCGTTTAACACGGCAACCCCGGAGAGGGCGATAAAACCAACCCCTGCGGATATGGAGAGCGGCATACCTCTGAGTGTCAGGGCTAATATGCCGCCGGTTAATGCCAGTGGCACGCCGGTGAATACAATCAACGCATAACGCACGGAACTGAAGGCGCTGTAGAGTAAACCGAATATCAGCAGTAGTGTGAGCGGCACCACCACCATCAGGCGCTGGCTGGCCGACTGAAGCTGTTCGAAGGTGCCGCCGTAACCTAGCCAATAGCCACTGGGTAGCTCCAACTGATCACGCATTAGTTGCTGGGTTTCTGCAATAAAAGAACCGAGGTCCCGGCCTTCAACATTGGCGGTGACCACGACATTGCGCTTGCCGCTTTCACGATTGATCTGGTTGGGGCCAATCAGTTCTTTGATGGTGGCCACTTCACCCAGTGGTACATAGCCTAGGTCTGGGCTTGCATCAACGGGTAGGGGCAACGGCAGCCTGGCCAGTACATCTGGGTTCTGGCGCAAATCTTCGTCCAGGCGCACCACCAGTTTAAAGCGGCGGTCACCTTCGTAGATCAGGCCAACTTGTGTACCACCAATGGCAGTTTGCAAAGCCTGTTGCAAGTCGGCGATCGTGAGCCCCAGCAGGGCAAGGTGATCACGCTGCGGTTCCACGGAGAGCATTGGCAGGCCCGTTGTCTGCTCAACCCTTACATCCCTAGCACCGGGTACTGTGGCCAGCAGTTTACTGGTTTGTTCACCCGCGGCTTTCAGCGTGTCGAGATCATCACCATAAATGCGTATTGCAACATCCGTACGCACACCCGCAATCAACTCATTGAAGCGCATTTCAATGGGCTGGGTAAATTCGTACTTGTTACCGGGTACGGCTTCGACCGCGGCTCTAAGCTCAGCAACAAATTGTGCTTTGCTTTTATCGGGGTTGGGCCATTCCTTTTTCGGTTTCAAAATCAAAAAGGTGTCGGCCACGTTGGGGGGCATTGGATCTGTTGCCACTTCGGGTGTCCCGATTTTGGCAAACACGTGCTGCACCTCACCAAATTCACTGATGACCTGCTCCAGTTGTTGTTGCATCGCAACTGATTGCTCCAGGCTGGTGCCGGGAATACGCAGGGCATGCAGGGCCATGTCGTGCTCATCAAGCTGTGGCAAAAACTCTGTACCCAAACGGCTGGCCTGTAGGCCACTGGCAATGACCAACACGGTGGCAATGCTGACCAGAATGATGGGCTTGTTCAGTGACAGGTTCAGCAGCGGTGTGTACAACTCACGTGCTTTTTTCATCACCCGGTTTTCTTCTTCATGTACCTTGCCACGAACAAAAATGGCAATACTTGCTGGCACAAATGTTACGGAGAAAATTAGCGCGCCTAGAAGCGCTGCGACCACAGTAAATGCCATGGGGTGGAACATTTTCCCCTCTACACCACTCAGCGCAAAGATCGGCAGATACACCAGCATGATAATAAATACGCCGAATACCGCCGGACGGAATACCTCTTTGGTGCTACCCATGACCTCCTTTAGGCGCTCCTCAAGGGAAAGCAGGCGGCCGAGACGCTGTTGGGCCATCCCAAGTCGGCGTAAAGCATTTTCAACCACGATGACGGCACCATCGACAATCAATCCAAAGTCGATAGCCCCCAGGCTCATCAGGTTGCCCGACACTCGGTTGCTGACCATACCGCTAATGGCAAATAGCATGCTGAGGGGGATGACCAGCGCAACGATAAAAGCAGCACGAATATTGCCCAGCAGAGCAAACAGTACTGCGATTACCAGCACGGCCCCTTCGAGCAAATTCTTTTGTACGGTGGCAACGGTTTTGTCGACCAGTGTGGTGCGATTGTAGAGCGCGGTTGCGGTGACACCATCGGGTAAGCTGTCGTTAATCACTGCCAGTTGATCCGCAACGGCTTGCGATACGATACGACTATTTTCACCCAGTAGCATAAAGGCTGTGCCCAGCACTACTTCATTGCCGTCTTTGGTCGCAGCGCCAGTCCGTAGTTCTTTACCGTAGAACACGGTCGCCACGTCTTTAATACGTACCGGTGCATCGTCACGTTTGGCTATAACCACGTTGCCGATTTCTTCGAGATTCTCCAGTTGGCCGGGGGAGCGCACTAACCACTGTTCGCCGTTCCGTTCTATGTAACCGGCACCGGCATTCAGGTTGTTGCGCTTCAGTGCAGTGATGACATCGTCGATGGTGATTTTAAAGGCGAGCAGTTTGCCCGGATTGGGAGCCACCTGATATTCCCGTTCAAAACCACCGATGCTGTTGATCTCGGTAATACCTGGAACTTTGACCAGCTGTGGGTGAATAATCCAGTCTTGAATCGTACGCAAATCTTCCGGGGTATACGGTGTGCCGTCGCCCTTGATTGCGCCATCTTCAGACTGCACGACGTAGGTGAAGATTTCACCGAGCCCGCTGGCAATGGGGCCGAGGGTTGGTTCAACCTCCTGCGGTAGTTCGCTGCGAACGGTTTGCAACCGCTCACTGATTTGCTGGCGTGCCCAGTAGATATCAGTGCCTTCTTCAAAGATCACTGTGACCTGGGACAGGCCGTAGCGCGAAAGCGAGCGGGTGTAATCAAGCCGCGGCAAACCTGACATCGAATTTTCAACGATATAGGTAATCCGTTGTTCGGTTTCCAGCGGCGAAAAGCCCGGGGCTTCGCTGTTGATCTGTACCTGAACATTGGTAATGTCTGGTACGGCATCGACGTTGAGCCGGGTTAGGTTATACAGGCCGTAACCGGTGATCAGTAAAGTGATACCCAGTACTAGCCAGCGCCTTCTTAAAGCAAAGGCGATTAATGCATCAATCATACGGCCTCCTAGTGGTCGTGGCTGGCGCCATCTTTGAGAATGTCGGCTTTAATTAAAAAGCTGTTGCCGGTGACGTATTCGGTGCCGGGCTTTAAGCCGCCTAACACTTCGATCGTGTCGCCATTGCTTTCACCCAGTTCGACCATGCGTACTTCAAACTCATTGCCATATTTGGCGAAGACCACGGGCATATCACGAAAGCTTTGCAGGGCGGAGGCTTTGATGGCGAGGGGTACTTGTCGGCTGGCTATTTGAATGTCGGCGTTGATATGCATACCGGGACGCCAGTGACCGTCAGGATTGTCAATCACGGCACGGGTGCGGGCGATATGACCACCGGTCATGTGTGGTGCCACATAGCTGATGGTGCCCGTGGCGGCTTCGTGCTGGTGCAGGTCGCGTACAGTGACTGGTTGGCCGACAGCGAGTTTCTCAATGCTTTCCGGAAATGCTGACATTTCCACCCAGACAGTGGATAGGTCGACAATTTCCAGTAATACGCGGCCATCGGCGCGGTCGCCCTGGTTGACGAAGCGTTCGGTGACTTCACCATTGGCAGGGCTTTTTACACTGTAGTGTTGCAACGTGTCGGTGTTGGTCAAGGTGAGTAGGCGCTGGCCTTTTTTCACCTGTTCTCCGACCAGTACATGCACAGCTTCCACCAGGCCGGGGTAGGGAGCATTGATGCGGTAGACGCTATCGGCTGCGGCAGCAATCACGCCAAAAAGTGTGTCTTTGATGGTCAGGGTCGCTTCGCTTGCGGTATCGGTTTCAACACCCGCAAG
>TARA_R110000822_G_scaffold159476_36_pt1 | contig 15725 bp, 12 predicted proteins | sample TARA_R110000822 | Tara Oceans TARA_R110000822 (sample SAMEA4397666) | marine metagenome | biome: Polar Biome; feature: [SRF] surface water layer (ENVO:00010504); material: water (ENVO:00002006), including particulate matter (ENVO:01000060) such as... | depth 5 m | reverse complement strand
TGTTTCAGGCGGCCATTCGGTTATGAACTGCATGGGGCGGTGTATACCGAACGCCGAATGAAAACCGAACCTTGGTAAGGTAAGGGCTGAATTAACAATCAGTTAGGCTATAGTGGGCTAGGGTTTGAGGGGTTTGAATATGGATAGACACCTCTTTTTTGGGAGTGCAACTTACTCGGCGAAAAGGCAGCCTATTCATTTTTTTTACCATACTGAGTATAAATTAAAGTGTTATGTATAAAGGACTCTTGATCAGTTTTCTACTCTGCAGCGCAGCGATTGTTGAGGCACAATTACTCGCTGATCGAGTGTTGATTAAAAAGTCAGAGAGGAAACTCTATCTGGTCAGGGATGGTATTAATTACAGGGGGTTTCCTATAGCGTTGGGCCCCAGGCCGCGTGGACACAAATTGTATGTTGGTGATGAGAGGACACCAGAAGGCAGCTATGTCCTCGATTTAAAGTATGAAGAAAGCAATTTTTACAAGGCGATTCATATTTCCTATCCTAATGAGCAAGACATCAAGCGAGCTGCAGAAACCGGGGTTAATCCAGGAGGTTCGATCATGATTCATGGAACTCCTAATAAAGCTACGTTACCACCCGACTTAATTCAGAAATTTAACTGGACAAATGGCTGTATTGCTTTGACTAATGAGGATATGGATGAAATCTGGTTGGCAATAGAGCCAGGGACACCCATTGATATCCTGCCCTAACTGCAGATTAGAAGACTATGAAAAAATTTAGCTTGGTTAGCATCGTGCTATTCGGGTTTTATGGTTTCTCCTGCCTAGCTCAAAATCATTACAGCTTAGTATCTGAAGAAAATGTTGACGTAGTCGGCACGAACAGCAGTGTGCTTGTATCTAGAGAAGATACGTTAATTGATATCGCTGTAAGATACCAATTGGGATACAACATGATCAGATCAGCCAATCCACATGTAGATGCATGGCTGCCAGCTAATGGTGATAGTGTTTTATTGCCATTCAGTGTTATTTTACCGAGTGCTCCGCGTGAAGGTATTGTGATCAATACGCCGGAAATGCGTCTTTATTTCTATAGTAAGAATAAACAAAATAAAAAAGCCTCGGTGACGGTTTATCCCATCAGCATCGGTAGGCGAGACTGGGCAACACCACTCACAGAAACGCGTGTGACCAGTCGAGTTGCAAATCCATCTTGGTATCCACCCGAAAGTATACGTGCTGAACATGCAGCCCGTGGAGATTTGTTGTCCAAAGTAGTTCCAGCCGGATCTGACAATCCATTAGGGAGCTACTTACTTGCATTGGATATTCCCGGTTACTTTATTCACGGTACTAACAAACGCTTTGGTATCGGTATGCAAGTCACGCACGGTTGCATTCGCATGTATCCTGAGCATATTGAAGAACTCTATAACCATGCAGTAAATAGCACTCCAGTAGTAATTATCAATCAGCCATTTAAAGTCGGCTGGCTGGATGAACAACTGTATTTGGAAGTACACCATCCCTTGGAGCTTGATGGGCATACACAGGTGACTAACCACCCGGATATTATCGATACGCTGTCTTCAATAATTCAAAAACAACCAGAAGTGATAATTGATTGGACGAAAGTTGATAGCGTTATAAACAATGCTACTGGAGTACCTGTGATTGTGGGCAGCCAACCGCACTCACTATCTGACTTTGATTTCTATAAAAAGACTATCAGAAAATAGTAAAACCCGGTCATAAATCGTCATCTGACCGGGTTTTAGTGAGCTAAAAACTATTTTTCCATCGCTTTTTTAAAGGCCCTGTCAATTTTCTCATTAGCCTCATATGCTGAGGTTTGTGCAGCATTGGCAGTACTTTGAGCCTTGGCCGCAGCTTCACTTGCTGCGGTTGCGGAACGTTGAGCACTGGCGGCAGCTTGATTTGCTGTGGCAGCGGAACGTTGAGCCTCCTCAGCTATTGCTCTGACTTCATCTACCTGCGAATTGCTAGCGCAACCTGTAGCCGCCACCAAAACTAATACAGGTAATATTTTTATTAAGAATTTCATAGAACACTCCTTGATGAGGAAAAATAAGCGAAACAAACTCACACTTAAAAACATCTTAGTTTAGTATGGATCCGCTGTTAGTTATTTGCAAATATTGCTATCTGAAAGTTTGATTCAGGTTAATTTTAAAATGAAGAGAATGAGGTTATTGTTTTTTTAACTTATTCGTAACCCTACAGATAGCGCTCTGAAACGGGCGGCATAATACTGATCTGCTCCATCTAAAACGGACACTTCCCTCAGCGACATTTAGTTTTTCATATTGCTCAGGACTGAGATAACCGAGAGTACTGTGCCTGAAGGTGGGGCCACTCTGTATCGCCCTTTCATGATGATGGTTCGGAAGGTCCACCTATAAACCTCACCCAACAAAAAAGGCCAACCCTCTCAGATTGACCTTCTTGATATAGATGGTTGGCCTTCCCAGACTTGAACTGGGGACCTGCCGATTATGAGTACTGCGCACTGTTGGCTTTGGGTGCCGTAAGCGGAAGAAGTGTAAGGGCTTTTTGAGGTGGCCGGAGTGTGCTGACCGCTAACCGAACCATGACCGAACTTGGTGGGTCGTGGGGAATTATTTCATTTATCTGCTTTGTGCCAATAACGGCCACTATACGCCCCGCATCAGCGGCAGAAGGCACGCGTACCCCTGCTAAAGATTCTTGTCAGTCACCGCTCCTTCTGAGGCTGAGCTCACCAGCTTGGCGTATTTAGCCAGCACGCCGCGTGTTTCTGTGGCGGGTGCCTGCCAGTTGGCTTTACGCTGTGCCAGCTCTGCTTCGCTGAGATCCACATCAATGATATTGTTTTCCGCATTGATGGTGATTTTGTCACCATCTTCTAGCAGGGCGATTGGGCCACCCACGGAGGCTTCCGGTGTAATGTGGCCGATTACAAAACCATGGCTGCCACCAGAGAAACGGCCGTCGGTAATCAGAGCAACATCATTACCCAAGCCTTTGCCCATAATAGCGGCAGTTGGGCTGAGCATTTCTCGCATACCCGGGCCTCCTTTCGGGCCTTCGTAGCGAATTACCAATACGTCTCCTGCAACTACGGTACCGTTCATAATGGCTTCCATCGCAGCTTCTTCGCTGTTGTAACAACGTGCGGAGCCTGAGAATTTCAGACCCTCTTTACCGGAAATCTTCGCTACTGAGCCAGTGGGCGCCAGGTTGCCATAGAGAATGCGAAGGTGGCTGTCCGCTTTAACCGGGTTGTTGAAATTACGGATAATGTCCTGTCCTTCAGGGTAAGGCGCAACATCCGCCAGGTTTTCCGCCAGAGTCTTACCAGTTACTGTCATACAGTCACCATGTAATAAGCCACGGTCGAGCAACATTTTTATCAGTGGCTGGATGCCGCCGATTTCAATCAGTTCGGACATCAGGTACTTGCCGGACGGTTTTACATCTGCCAGAACAGGGACGTTCTTGCCGATGCGTGTAAAGTCATCCAAGTTCAACTCGACATTGGCCGCATGAGCCATGGCCAGCATGTGCAACACCGCGTTGGTTGAACCACCCAGGGCAATAATCACGGAGATCGCATTTTCAAAGGCTTCCTTGGTCAGGATGTCAGAGGGTTTGATATCCTTCTCGATCAGGTTCATGACTGCTGCACCAGCACGGCGAGCGTCTTCTGCCTTGTGGTCAGATACCGCTTCCTGAGCAGAGCTGTTGGGCAGGCTGAGGCCCAGCGCTTCAATCGCAGAGGCCATCGTGTTAGCCGTATACATACCGCCGCAGGAACCCGGCCCCGGAATTGAGGTCTTTTCCACGTCCAGCAGTTCGATGTCAGAGACGGTGCCTTTGGCATGTCCACCAACCGCTTCAAAGACAGATACGATGTCGCGGCGTTCTTTACCCGGGCGTATGGTGCCGCCGTAAACAAAAACGGAGGGGCGGTTCAGGCGGGCCATAGCGATGACGCAGCCAGGCATGTTTTTGTCGCAACCACCGATGGTCACAATACCGTCAAACCCTTCCCCTCCGGTGACGGTTTCAATGGAGTCAGCGATTACTTCGCGGGAAACCAGTGAATAGCGCATGCCGGGGGTGCCCATGGAAATGCCATCGGAAACAGTAATGGTGTTAAAAATAACGCCTTTGCCGCCGGCTTCATTAATTCCCGCTTCGGCGTGTTCGGCCAGTTTGTTGATATGCATGTTACAGGGCGTGACCATGCTCCAGGTAGATGCAACGCCCACTTGGGGTTTGTTGAAGTCATCATCTTTGAAACCCACAGCACGCAGCATGGCTCGGCTGGGTGCCTGTTCGACACCGTCAACAACGACGGAGGAATATTTGCGTCCTTTTTTGTCTGCCATCTTGCTAAACCCTACTGGTTGAAATGCCCGTTTTCGTTGACAGAAAAGCGGGATACGAAAGCGAAAGATTTCTCGCACTGATATCTTCGAAGTTTTGTTTGGCCTTGACGAAGAAGCAAAGAAAATGGCCCACAAGATTTTTGATCTACCCTATCATAATTATTTTGGTGAGGCGCGCCCTGTAGTGGCATAGTTAGTTTGGGTACTGACAAGTTAACTTGAAGGCTTGGGCTGGGACTACACAATTAACCCTAAAACGCCAGAAATCTGTTAGTTATCCACCACCTTTGTAGCTGGTTATCAGTATAAAGCACAGTAAAAAACCACTTCTCCAAGAAAAATAAGTTAACTTGTCAGTACCTTTTTTTGCGGTACTACTTATAGGGCAAACAGGTTATAGGACAAACAGGGCCATTAGTTTATTAGTCATAAAGACTTAGACAAGCATACACAGAAAAAGCTGAGCCTGAGCTTACTCATTTTTTTATTTAATTTGTTGTTAAGTTAGTTGAAAGCAGTGTGTTACACGGTAGGTATATTTTTCTCATTAATTCGCCGTACACACACCTGTTGTCTAGTGGGATATATGGCGCGTCCAAACTGATTGTAAACAGCCACATCTGCGGCATCACGGCCATAGCCTATAGCTACGTATCCCCCATTTTTTTTTGTCTGTGTTGCATCAAAGGAATACCAGCGCCCTCCTACATAAGCTTCAAACCATGCATGCAGCTCCATAGGTTTCAGGCCGTAGAGGTAACCAACGACCATGCGAGCAGGAATACTCAGACTTCGACACAAGGCGATTCCAAGGTGAGATAGGTCTCTGCAAACACCCCATTGCCTTACATTGACATCAATTGCGGATACCTGAATATCGCTATTGTACGGGTCATAACGAATAGTATTGCGTAACCAGTCTTCTATGGCTGCAACCTGATCATAGCCCATGAGTACGTTTTTAGTGATGGACATTGCCAGTTGGCTGAAGCGGTCGGACTCACAGTATCGACTGGGTAACAAGTAGTTGAGTAGGGCATCGGGAAGATCCTGAATTTCGACAAACATAGCACCAGGCGCTTCGTCCACATGATCAGCGATGATTACTTCTGCAGAGGTATGTATTGAGAAGGCTCCAGGAGGTGCAATGAGTCGCTGGCACAGATTGCCATAGATATCTGTGAACTCGGATACGGGAACACTGGGAGTGAGCTTGTATTCCTCGCTGGAAATCCATTGCTGTGCTCCGCTGCGCGCTCTCAACATAAGCACAAAAGGTGTTGGTACCTCAATATCAAACTCTAGGTCACAGCTTGTGTGTAACTGCATGTATTACCTCCTGCGGGAGATGGTGAGTAAAAAAAGGTACTGCCGGAATATAGTCATTACTTTAAACGGGAAACATCGACGGAGACTTCGAGGATGGGTGATTCACCACCGCCAAAGATGACACCTTTGATAGGCGTCACATCGAAATAGTCGCGACCGAATGCGGTTACGATGTGCTGACTGTTGGCCTGCGTATTATTAGTAGGGTCAAATTCGACCCAGCCTTCATTAGGGCAAAAAAAGGCGATCCATGCATGTGTTGCATCGGCACCTACGAGCTTTTTTTCTCCTGGCTTGGGTAGTGTTTCGATGTAACCGGAGACATATTTGGCGGGTATTCCCATAGATCTCAGGCAAGCGATTTGTAGGTGGGCAAAGTCTTGGCATACCCCTCGCTTGTGTTCTAGTACATCGGCTAGAGGTGTGGCAATAGTTGTGAAATTTGGGTCATAGGAAAAATCAGTGAATATTCGGGTAGTGAGATCCCTAACGCATGAATTAAGTGATCGATTGATATGAAATGACGGGCGAGCATATTTCTCAAGTGCCTCATTGCTCTCTATCATTGGTGAACTCAGTAAAAACTCACGCGCCTCTATGGTTTCTTGATCGAGAGTCTGGTGCAGGTATTCCAGAGCATCACCATATGAAATCCCTAAGTCCAAGTTCAGTTCACGATTATCATCGTTAATTTGAACGTCACTGACTGCTGTAATGATTAACTCAGTATGTGGTTTTTGTATTTCGAAATTGTAGGTATTGTTACCAAAATAATCAGTGTGTTGGCGGGCCACCGCGGGTTCTGGTGAGAATGTGACGTGACTTTTAAGGCATGTCTGGTGTTCGGTATCTCTGGGTACGACGTTAGCCAGGTTGTAGCAACGTGTCACACGCTGCGCATATTTGTAGTGTGTGATATGACGAATCTGAAAGAGCATTACAGGCCACCCCAGAAGGTTGTTACCAACTGTTGCGTATCGGTGCGGTGGTCGAAGTGCTTGTCACTGATGAAACGGTTAAAGTCATCTAATAATTTATCAAGCTGAAGCAGTAGTGTGTCCATGTCCTCGCGTTTTCCGGAGGTTGTTTCAAGTAATCGCGATAGGCGGGATAGTTTGAGGCTGGTTGTCGCTTCTAGCAGGGCGCGTTCTTCTTCGTCAAGTTCACCAACGGTAGTATCTGATTGAGGAAGATTTACGAGGAGCTGTTGCAGCCTTTCTAGCTGAAATATTAGGGATCGTGGATTGCTGTCATCCAGCATGACTAGCTCTAGCCCCATTTCAATCCCTCTGCGGACTCGACCCCGTCTGCGATAAGTGATCATAACTTCCATAGAAATTAATAGTGCCGTGAGCAGAGTCGATTGGGTCCCTTCTTCTGTGACTGGCGCCATCAGGTTCCTGACACTATTGATGATTTGTCGGGCGCGCTCAATACGTTTCCCTAGTTCCATAAAGCGCCAGCCGACACCACGAATCATGCTTTCCTGCATTAATCCGGATAAAGCTGCCAGTGCAGTTACCAGTGGATCAAGGGCCTCTTCAGGCGCTGATGTTAGGCCGCCTGCCAGAGTGTAATCCAGGTCATTTAGAGCATCTTGCAAGTCGTTGATGACTCGTATGGTATCGGTTGATAGTAACTCCTTGGATTCATCCGCACTGGAGAGCATGGCGTTCAGTGTAGATTTGATGCTGCCAACCCGGTTTTCATCTATTATGACCAATAGTAATTCTTCGTCGGGGCAGTCCAGAAGCTCATCTGATGCATTCATAAATCCGGGTAGAGTAACTGTAATCTGTGTAACAGTTTCTAACAAAATTCGCTTTGCGTTGGGGCTAATGGGGTCCTCGCCATTAAGTAATACAAAAACGGTGCGCAATAGCCGTAGTGATGCCTCTGCCCTCTCTGCATAGCGTCCCATCCAGTACAAGTTTTCCACTACACGACTGGGCAGACTGAGTAGTGACGAGTCCTTTGTGGCACGAGAGTTATCAGGCGTAGTTTCGAAAACGACGGTACGTTCTGGCTCGGTTGCTGTGACCCAAGTGTCTTTACTGGGGCTGCCGGCTTGCATGCTGATAACTTGGCCATGGGTATGTGTGCTAATACGGGTAAGCCCACCTGGGAGCACCATATAAGACTTCTCAGTTGCTACGGAAAATGTGCGTAGTAATGTTGCTCGAGGCTCAAGCTTCCCTTTCGAAAAGGCTGGCGTATAGGATTTCTCTAGACGCTCTTGCGCGACATATTGATGCTGTTTTTTGTGAATAGTAGCAAGTAGTAGATTTATTTGTTCTTCACTGAGGTCGCCACCACAAACACTACTTATACCACTACCACGATAGGTGGGTTTGATAATTAATTGTCGGATGTTTGTTGTTACGAACTGTAAATCATCCTCATCTCCACACCAGTAGGTCTTCACCGAATCCAGCCGTAACTCTCGGCCTATTAAGTGCTTGCTGATTTGTGGTAGGTATTTAAGCAGAGTGGGATTTTCTAATACGCCTGAACCAATGGGGTTGGCGATAACCACTTGCCCAGTACGCACAACCTCCAGTAGGCCTGGTACGCCTAGTAACGAATTGCTGCGCAGTTCAACGGGGTCACAAAAAATATCGTCCACACGGCGAAGAATGACATCGACTCGCTTCAATCCGTCTAGGGATTTCATCCATAAGAAGCCATTACGTACTAGCAGATCACCACTTTGGACTAATGGAAGGTGTGAGACATCAACTGTTTCTTAACGGGCAGAAATAGCTTCTCAGTTCGAAGTGCCGCCGCGAGGAAGCCGTGGTTGTTAGAACCTTTGGATTGATAGAGAGGTTTGAAGATGATGGCCTTGAAGGGCTTGCCAGGGGAGGTTGTCTCGATGATGTCCAGAATGACATTCTGGAGGACCCATTCATTAGAGAAGAAACCACCACCCGAGTTGGCAGTGATACGGAAGTGGAAGGTTTTGGCGGTTTCGTCATAGCCTATATGGTAGGTGAGGGAGCCTTGGGCCCGAGGTGATAGTTTTGGGGAAGTGGATTTTTGGATGATTCGAAGGGTACTTGTCATGGTTGTTGCCTCTTGTTGATTGATTAAGGGTGGAGAGGCTTTCTCCATATAAGATACTTAAATTCTCGCAGTTGTTTATGATGGAATACGGTGGTGGAGGCCATGCGATATGATCCGCTGATGAACCGCTCTCAAATATGCCGAGTTGTTTTTGAATACATCAAGGTTGATTGCAATAGAAAGAGAAGGCACAGAGGTTTTAGCTCTCTCAGCCCTGAGAAACATGAAAAACAAATGCCGCTTAGGTGAGCGTCTGTTTTAGGCGGGGCGGATCAACAATCACAATTTCCCCAAAGTAGCATGTGGTTTTTTACGAAAATATTGCAGTTTATACTCGCTTTAACTTTTAGAAAACAAATCTCGAGTGTAGACTTTTTCTTTTACATCCAGCAGGTTATCAGAAACCCGATTGGCAATAATAATATCAGACTGCTGCTTAAAGCTGTCTAAATCCTTGATCACTCTTGAGTGGAAAAACTCGTCTTCATTAAGCACAGGCTCATACACCACCACCTCGATACCCTTCGCCTTTATTCGCTTCATAATGCCCTGAACAGCAGAATTACGAAAAGTATCGGATTCCTTTTTCATTACCAAGCGGTAAACACCGACGACACCGGGATTTTGTTCAATAATTTGCTCCGCAATAAAATCTTTCCTTGTTGAGTTTGCACTCACTATTGCTTTAATTAAGGTTTGTGGTACATCGTCATAATTAGCTAATAACTGCTTTGTATCTTTAGGCAAACAATAACCACCATAACCAAAGGAGGGGTTGTTATAGTGATCCCCTATACGGGGATCCAGTGCCACCCCATCAATGACCTGCTTGGGGTCAAGATCGTGAACCGAGCAATAGGTATCCAGCTCATTAAAGTAGGCTACCCGCATTGCCAGGTACGTATTGGAGAATAATTTTATTGCTTCTGCTTCCGTTGAATCTGTTAGCAATACCGGTATATTTTCTTTAACTGCTGATTCTTGTAGTAGGTTGGCAAACATCTCGGCTTTTTTGGACTTTTCTCCAACCACAATTCTCGAGGGATAAAGGTTATCGTAGAGTGCCGACCCTTCTCTTAGAAACTCAGGAGAGAAAATAATATTGGCGCCGTTATATTGTTTTTTAATACGCTCTGTATAGCCCACGGGGACAGTGGATTTTATGATCAATACCGCCTCTTTATTTATGGCAAGGGCTTTTTTAACAATGTCGTCAATAGCACTGGTATCAAAATAATTTGTCTCTTCGTCATAATCTGTAGGCGCTGCAATAATCACATAATCTGCATTAATATATGCTTCTTTCTCGTTCAGTGTCGATTTAAAATTCAACGCCTCACTTGACAAAAATCTTTCAATTTCCTTATCTTTAATGGGGCTCTCACCCCGGTTCAGCATATCCACCCTTTCCTTAACAATATCCAGGGAAATCACCTCATGCTTTTGGGCTAACAACATCGCAAGGGATAAACCAACAAACCCTGTTCCAACTACAGCTATTTTCATATCACTCTTCACAATATTAATTTACAGAGGCTTCCGACAAAGCAGCCTACAAAAAATACTTTCTGAAAGAAATATTCAAATCCAGAGAACTTGAATAAGTACTATCAGGACACATTACACACCACCTCAACTCACTAAACCAACTCATAGTGGCGAAGTAATCCGCTAACCCTAATTTACAAGTGTTTTCGTACACAATAGAATGTTTCGAATAAAACCTTTTCCATTGTTAGCATTTCCACATTTCCACATTTCCACATTTCGATCAATGCAGAGAGAGATCATAGACCATGAAAATCAGGTGTCTGACCCGTAAGCTTTGGCAATCCTATCGCGAAGTAGGGATGCGCGAAACCATATTGCGTTCTATGCGCAAATTGATGATTCGTTCTGGTGGGCTGACCGAAGACGACCGCTCCGATTTTCTTGATATTGTAAAGCGCCAGGAAAAACAGATAACACACTTGCAACAATCAATTGCCTGGTTGGCTCAGTATCACAATCAGGACGATGGCGCGAACGTGATGTCTCTTGAGAATCCGCCATTGGTTAGTATCATCATGCCCGTGCGTAACGCCGATTCCACCATAGCTACGGCTATCGAATCTGTTCTGGCTCAGAGTTACAGCCACTTCGAGCTACTAATCGTGAACGATGGATCTACAGATAGTAGTGCAGAGTTCATCTCTGTTTATGCTGGTGACCAGCGGGTGCGCTGTTTCGATCAGTCCTCGCTGGGTGTTTGCGCCGCCCGTAACCGGGCGCTGACTGAAAGCCGTGGCGAAATAGTTGCCTATCTCGACGCCGACAACACCTGGCAATCAGGATACTTGAACAATGTTGTTGGATCATTCGCTGAGCACCCCGATACTGAGTGCGTTTACCTAGCTCAGCTAGTTTATGACAATAATAGAAACTTCTCTTACATCCGTGCGATCAACTTTGACCATGAGAAATACAGGCAGTGTGGTGGAATCGACCTTAACGTATTTTCCCACCGTCTGATTCTGTTCAAACGCCACGGCGGCTTCGACAAGCAGCTAACCCGTCTAGTCGATTGGGATTTGATCGCTAGATACACAGAAGACCGTGACCCATTAACTGTGCCGATAATCGGCGGAAGTTATTGGGAATCTCAGCCCGACAGCATCTCGGGTAGGGAAAGCTACTGGTACAACGCATATCTGATTCAGCGCAAACTCGAACGGCCGATAAAGCAGCCACTACGAGTACTTTACGTGCTTTGGCACTACCCCCAGCTGACCGAATCCTATGTAAGATGGGAGATTATTTACATGCTGCGCATGGGTGTGCAGGTCGAGGTGTGGTCTGAATTACAGACGATAAACTCATCATTTGAGGCTGAGGTTCCTGTACACCGAGGAGCTCTCAGCGAGGCTATTAAGCAGGTTGATCCACATATTCTTCATATTCACTGGCTGGACTCGGTATTTGATTATCGCGAGATCATCAGTCGTTCAGGTTTACCATTGACAGTCCGAGGCCACGGTTTCGAACATAGCCCTGAGACTTTACGAAAACTTCAAAGTGACCACATTGTACAGTCAATCTATCTGTATCCCCACTTCGCCGATCAGGCTGAAAATCGCTACAAACTAGTCCCAGTCAGGTCTGGATTTAACTGTGACCTCTATTACCCTAGCCCCAATAAGGACCGGCGCATGGTGCTGCGTGTCGGCGCTGCGCTACCAACCAAAGACCTTGAAACCTTCGTGCGGGTCGCAAAACTCTGCCCCAAGCATCGGTTTGTCATCGTTCTAGGAAAGGTCCATGGCCTTAATCATTACTTAAAGGAGTTTCTCGCATTTAATGAGTCCGAGGGAAACCCGGTCGAGGTGCATACCTGTATGCAGGCTGACGAGATTTCGGCACTGATGCGTGAGGCCGGAATCTATCTGCACACATTTGGCTTTGTGCAACCTTTCGGTATGCCTATATCCTTGTCCGAAGCGATGGCAACGGGTAGTTATACACTGGTGCGAGAGTGTGCCGCCGCGACGATGAACATTGGCGATACTGGGGCCTTATACCAATCGGCAGAACAAGCAGCAGCCCTGATCAACGAAACAGTAAACTGGAGCGATGAACAATGGCGACAGATGCAACTCAGCGCAGTCGAGCACGCCTATAATTATCATGCGGACAATCGCGCATATCGACCGATACTCGACGACTGGCTCCGTATCGCTCGTGGGCGTTTGTTTCGTGGCTCTCCAAAAGGTCTCTCCACACCTAAGGTTTAGATATTTAAGTTGTCTTTTATAAAAACTCAAATTCAAGCTAATTGATAGCCTCGCATCTAAACTATTTTCTATAATTGGTTCTAAATTTGGTCATCGTTAATGTTTTCCTACCCACGTTTTTGCAATATCGGACCGCATTTTTCCCGCTAAATACTCGGTGAACTCAACGCTGAAATGGTGCCTATCCCAGCTATAAGGATAATCACCAATGAAGAGCTTACAACCGGACTCTTTGCTACAGGCATAATCACGAATACTTATGAAGTTTATATGTTGCTCTTTAGATAACTTAAACATTTCCTGATCGTAGGTGAGGTCATCTGTGATCAAACTCTTTGATTCGATAGCATCAATAACATTTTTTTTGTCTGTATATTTAAGGTACAAGTCTGACATCATATGTTTATTTCTAAGATAGTTACCAAATATGAGAATGTTATCCATACCATTACGTTTAAGATGTTTTACATATTCGGATATGAAGACAGAGTCAGCTTTTAAGGTCTTGATAATTACACCATCAAATTTTGAAAAATACTTAGGATCAAATCTGAGGTTATTGAGCCGTTGGCATTCTTTCGCTCTCTTTCCAGACTTAAACTTTTTAGACACATCTCTCATTGGAAGACATCCGCCTGCCCAATTTAATGCGTAGTGATAATCTGGGTATAAATTACCAATAATCCTTGCCGCATCAGGCGCCATGCTACTACCAACAATAAGTATATTTTTCTTAGCTGTTGGATTCGACAGGCAGGCTTTTTTCTGCTTCGTTTGGTCGCATATATCTAGCCCATATTTGTCCCAAGCAAATCTTTTTTTCTTTTCAGCCCTAAAATCAATAGAGCTAGAAAATGTCGCTGTTTTTCCTTGATTGATAGATGTCATAAGTAAAGCCAATATCAACATGGCAATCATGACAATAATCGCTAAAAATGACTTTGTAGCAAGTAATTCTTTATTCCTTGCTGGTTTCTCAATAATGAAATAAGAAGCTATCGATAAGACAAACGTGAGTGCTATCCAGATAGCTTTATCATACCAAATTGGTTCCAGATTAATCATCCGACCGAATGCAAAAATAGGGTAATGCCATAGATAGAGTGCATATGAGATTAGTCCTATAGCAACAAGAATTTTGCTAGATAAAATTTGGGTAACCAAATCATTTTCATTAGCAAACCAAATCATTAAGACGGTTCCCAAAACAGGCAACAAAGTAATAAAGCCGGGGTGGTGAGAATCGAAATCAACAAACACCATTGAGTGAATGATGAGATATAGACCTAGAATAGGCATTGTTCTATTTAGCAGCGCACCATTGCCCTTCTGTGGATGAAAATACAAAATATTTGCTAACAGGCTGCCAGCAATTAGCTCCCAAAATCGGCTAGGCAACATATAAAAAGAAGAGGAGGCATCTGAACCAGTTAAAAACTGAGCGAACAGAAGGCTTATTAGGAAGGCTGCTGCCAACAAAGCAACTGTGTACGCCTTCGCCCACTTATAGATGGCCAATAAAATCAGGGGGAAAACAATATAGTATTGCTCTTCAACGGCTAACGACCAAGTATGTAAAAAAGGCTTCAATAGAGCGGACTCTGCCCCATACTCCTGAAGTGTTGTATCCCAATAAAAATTGGAACCAAAGGCTAAGGAGCTTAGAATGGATTTGGAGTAATCTATAAGCTCAGAGGGTGTCAGTAAGCTCCACGCAAAAGGTAGCGAAACCACTATCACAACAAACAGTTCCGGAAGTATCCTTCTAGCTCTTCTCTCATAAAAGTTAGCAATCGAAAACTTACCAGTGCGGTAATGCTCACTCATGATGATGGATGTGATTAAGAAACCAGAAATGACAAAAAAACGTCTACGCCAAAGAATCCACCCTTAAGAAATTGAGTATTTCCAAAGAAAATTTCAGCGTGATAGATGATTACTGCAAGCACTGCAACAGTTCTTAATCCATCAATCTCAGGGCGGTACTTGAGTTCCATCTCTTGTCTCTAACAAAAAGAGAAATTCTAACATATCTTCTGTTTTGATCATTGATTTTCAGTCAGTCTGAGTAAATCGTGTCGGTTCGATTCTCCTCCCTCAAGTTAAATAGCTTAACTGTCTGTTTTGGGTCGATAGCAGTCATTGGAAATCAAAAAATAAGGGAAAGCCAGACCACACCCCGAAGAATGTGGCCGTAGCCCATAGGTAGCACACAAAGAAAAGGGAACAAACAATCGACGCACCTGTCGACACGTCGCCAAACGACAGGCACAAAAAAGGCCAACCCTCTCAGATTGACCTTCTTAATATAGATGGTGGGCCTTCCCAGACTTGAACTGGGGACCTGCCGATTATGAGTACAGCGCACAGTTGGTTTTGGCTACCGTAAGAGGAAGAATCGTAAGAGTTTTTTGACGTTGCTGGTGTGTGCTGACTGCCAACCGAACCATGGCCGAACCGGCTTGTGTCAGAAGTGCGTTTCAGTTGGCCATCTGGTTATGAGCTGCATGGGGACGTGTATACCGAACACCGAGCGAAAACCGAACCTAGTGTGAAACCACGTCAGGTTCGACGGGTGTGCCTGTGGAAAGTATCCCGGCCGTGGATTACCAGCTGATTTCGACTTCGATACTTGACTCATCACTGTCAATCTCGACTTCTCCTCGCCCCATTTTTCTCTATTTAGAAATTTCAATCAGGTCGATGTCAGCTCCTCTAATTGTATGTAGGCTCAATTTACCAAAAAAAAATTATACGAAAGGGGGGCAGGTATTGTTGTCACCACATTAACTTGGCGAAATTGATGGAGTAGACTTCTATATAGCTATCCGTCCACTTATTTGGGAAGTTATGTTCAATTATGATGTAAATCGCGCAGCAGGGGTTTGCCTTGCGCAGTGCGAGGAATAACTTCCACGATATTAATCCTGCGTGGTGCCTTCAGTCCAAGGTGATCGCGTGCGTAACGCATAAGTTTAGACTCGCTGATCACTGCATCGGACTGAAGCACGACGGCGGCGACGGGTACTTGCCCATGTACTGCCGACGAAACTGGGTAGGCTACAGCTTCAGATATCGCCGGGTGGGCGGTCAGGGTATCTTCGATCGGGCCTGGAAAAATATTGATACCATTCATAATCATCATGTCATCTGTCCGAGAATGAAAGACTAGTGGCCCGCGTTCAGGCCATGAC
>TARA_R110000822_G_scaffold207971_3_pt1 | contig 16011 bp, 33 predicted proteins | sample TARA_R110000822 | Tara Oceans TARA_R110000822 (sample SAMEA4397666) | marine metagenome | biome: Polar Biome; feature: [SRF] surface water layer (ENVO:00010504); material: water (ENVO:00002006), including particulate matter (ENVO:01000060) such as... | depth 5 m | reverse complement strand
TTTTTTTTTATATAAAGGCCCCCCATAAAGGTACAACAAATAATCCATATATCCTAATTTATCCAGCTAAAGTTATTAACACAGCGATTGTTCATAAGTTGTTCATAAGTAAAGTTATCAACAATCATAAGCCATTGAGTATGAGGGAGTTAGGGAATTGGGTGTTAATAACTTTATTTTGCTATGTGGATTTAATTTCGTATGGAAAACTAGCAAACGATTTAGAGAGCGCCTAAGAGCTAGTAATTTCGAATTGGTGTTATGGGGTGTATCGGAGTAGAAGAGTACAAAAAACATATGGGGAAATAGCTTGGTGGCAATACCATCCCCCCTTAAGCCTCTTAATCCGGTTGATATATTACTTTTCCTATTCCCCTTTTCTTTAATGTGGTATAGAATGGGGATTTGTGGGAAGAGGTGGTAATCGTTGATACCATAGCGTTATTAATACCTTTTGATATCAATTTCACCCATCAGGTCCATAATGTGGATTTAGTGGTATTAAATCTATTGGGTATCATAATAGTGGTTTAGCTTGACGGAGGGAACCTAAAGGAACCCTCCTTTCGGTGTGAAGTGTAAGGGTTCTATTCTTCTTCCATTATCTCTACTACTATTCTTTTTATTGTATCTATCTTATCTTCTATCCCTTCTAATTCTTTTCCTTCTACTATCTCTTCTATATCCATTATGTTTAATAAGATATTGATTAGGGATTGTTGTATCTTCTGGCTTTGTTTTGATTTCATCTGAATGGTATGTTAGTTAGTTATACGTTCTATTATATATAGTTCTTTCTTTTACTTTTTGTTCTATTCTTATTCTCTTATCTATACTACTACTATTCTTAGCCCATTTATTATTAGTAAGGGTTTCACACTTCCAGTTTGGATTGGACATGAAAAAACCCACCTTTTCGGGGTGGGTATATTTTGATTTGCATAATTGAGTTTTTGGTTTATAGTTTTAGAGCCACTTACTATCAAACCAAAATCTTCGTCCGTTTCTATCAATTCTTTGAGCCATTCCTTTTACACCATAACATAAAAAGAATCTTTCAGATGATTCATTTGGGAAGGGGTTCTTCCAATCCTTAATACTTCCCCCACCTTTTTGATAAGCCATCATTGGAATATCACGACACAATTCAAATATAATAGGATACGATTCCAATGCATCTCTACCATTGGTATTTGGATTTAGAGTAGGAATACGATATAAGATTTCAGCCCTTAGATAGTTACCAATACCATTAAAGTATTTCTGGTCCATTAAGGTTTCGTAGATAGGCTTACTAAACGATGCCTTATCTATATTCTTACTTACGTTTTCTTTAAACTTTTCAAATTCAGTAGTAGGGTCAGGCCCCCTAGTAGTGTTCCAATTTACTCCCTGCTTCCACTTACCAAACCTTCGAACATCTACAAAACTTAAGGTAGTCCCATCGGTTGTATTAAATTTAAGATGTGAGTGGTTTGCTTCTTTTCCAGTATTTGTCATTGAAAAGTAACCACTCATCCCCATTGTAATTCTAATAGGAATGGAATTATCACTATAACAATCCAATATACTCACAACAATTTCTTTCCCACGAGATTGTGCTTTGATTTTGAAATGCTTAAATGGAATTTCCAAGTCCTCACATTTATGTTGTGGGTTTTTATCAACTGATTCAAACCTTAACCCATTTACTCTATTATTAATATAATCCGCTGTTAATCTAAGTTCTGCTAATTCTGGCATATTGGTTAGTATCTAATTGTATCGTTTATATTCTATCAACTTACATTTCATTCGTATTGGATTAAAATGGCAAATCATTATCCGTTGATTGTTGTCGTATATAGTTCTCTCTTAACTCATTGAATAGTATTCTCTCCGATTCGGTGTACTCTTTACTCCAAAGTATTTCAGCCATTCTATCTTCACTCAAAAACTCAAAGTAGTAACTACCATATGAGAATCGTATCTTAGATAGGAAGTAGAATTTATCCTTTGTTAATGTATGTACTATTGGTTTCATTGTAGTAGTAATTGAATATCTTACAATTTGGATTTAAGTTTTTAAAATCAGGCATTAAGGTATCTCCTATACTATTGTTATCTATATGAGATATATGTAGTTCTGTCAGAACTGGTGCGTATTTTTCATATGTCTTTTTCCCACCAATACACCAGTCGATTTCTGAAGTATCCTTAGTTTCATTCCTAATATCCAAAATCATAGTTCGGTTTGGGAGTGGTGGTAATTCTAATTGAGTGTTCCATCCAACCAAACATACACACCCATTGGTTAGTTCTTTAAAGTGCTTTAAATCATCGGTTGATTTCCACATTAGCTTGTTATCCTTACCGATAAACCCTAAATTATTGATTGCTACTATTCCTTTCATTCTATTGGTGTTTTACATTGAGGACATATCGTTGGATTCTTAGTATAGAATACGTTACCACAATTCTTACAAGCAATTACATCCGTATCAGTTAATGCGTTATTCATTGTTTATAATGTATTTTTTCACAAACTCAACTCCATTGTTGATTTGTATTTCGAATTTATCTAATCGGACTCTCATTAATTCCTTAGCCTTTGGTATCTCACCTTGTCTCATTTTCAAAGTTTCATCTTTCGTTTTCGATAACCCATCTACATCTATCAATTTGATATTAGGTTGTGTTCCAATTAAAGGGTCTACATTCTGAGGTACTGATAAATCTAATATTACCTTTGTTCCACTTACATCATTAAAACTTATAATATGATAGTCAGCATTAGTTGCAACTATAATGATATCAGCTTCTTTGACGTGACGTTGTAGATTAGAATAACTGTCACTCTTTACATCCAATTGCTTTGCTATCCTATCCGATACCGATTCGGTTCTATTCAATAGTGTAATTTGGTTGGTATCCAATTCAGTAATAATGTTTCTCATTGTAGCTCTACCCATCTTACCAGCACCAATTACCAAAATAGATTTGTTCTGAATATCTTTCACATTTTGTTTGATATATTCAACAGCTGCATTTGAAACTGAAACTGAACCTTTTGATAGATTAGTTTCAGAACGTATGGTTTTAGCTATCGATTGTGCAAAGTTGGTTATCTTTTCAAAGTATCCACCTAACTTACCAGCATCACCTGCCATTTTGAGTGAATCCTTAATCTGCCCTGATACTTCATAATCACCTAATAATTGAGAATCCATTCCAGATGTAACCTCAACCAAATGTTCGAAACATTCTCTATCATCTATGTAGTATGCTTCTCTTTTGAATAATTCCATATCACCATCACCTACCAATAATTTCAAAAGTTCATCATATGGTTGGTCAAATGAATAGATTTCAGTTCTATTGCAAGTTGATATGATAAAGAAATGAAACAAATTTGTGTTAGAATACCTCTCTAATATCGAAGATTCCGTTAGTGCAAATTTACTTCGTACCGATACTTCGGTTTTTTTATAACTAATTCCAATACATTTTAGTGGTTTAAATATCATTTTTTATTGAGGTACCTAATTATGTTAATAATAGTTACTAATAACATAAATGGCCACGTAAATACCATCAAAACTCGCTCGATGTTATTAAACCGTAATGATTTATCATCTAATCTGGATAATAACCAATCATAAATCATCGTAAATATGATTCCAAAAATTATGTAATTTATAAAGTATCGTGTAATTATAGCTCCCATAGTTAGTATCTTTTAGTTAGATTTGCCAAATCTAACATTTGCTTTGAAATATCCAATTCTCTTCTTAACTTTATCAATTCATCCGTTTGGACTTGGATATGCGTCTGCATTAAAACAATTTGGTGCATTAATTGTTCGTTTTTCTCACTCAATTTTTTCTTATTTTTGAAGTATTTTTTAATATTTTCTAACATTATCTTGATTTTGTTTTATAAATGAGTTCATCTAAATCCGATATCGGAGCGTTCATAAGTTTTTTATAAACCATACATCTAAATCTCCCACGAGTTGAACCTGCTTCATTATCGGCATATCTTTTAGCAATAAATTCGGAGTCACAAACTGCTACTAAATAACACTTTGAGTTCAAATCACCTAATTCATATGCTAATACTACAAATGTTTCCATAACTTATTTTATTTACTCAAATATACGAAAAATAAATCGAATTCACAAGCTATTTCTACTATTAATTTCTCCACATTGGCATTCCGTTTAGTTTACCATCTATTGATTTCACTCGCCTTGCAGGTACTCCTACATAAACGCCTGTTTCTGATATTGATTTTGTAACAACACATCCAGCTCCTATTATTATATCTGGTATTTCTATTTTAATTCCAGCTGAAATAACAGCCGATGAACCTATAAAACAATAGCCTGCAATATAAGAAGAACCACCAGTTGCAACGTTATTTGCTAAGTGAGTTTCTTTACCAATATAAGTACCATGCCCAATACAACATCCAGGTGCCATATTAACATTATCCTCTAAAATCGTTAGTTCGTTTGCTGAACCTCTTACTATTGATGAGTTAGAGCCTATCATACAATTCTTACCAATCTTAACACCACCCAATTGCTTTAGAAAGAATTTAGTATCATCTTTCCAAATCCACATCATGCCACCACTTCCAATTGTACAATTTGCATCTATTATAGTTCCATCACCTATTTCAGTTTTTGTATATATCACCGTATTTGGTCCGATAGATACATTATCACCAATGGAAACCCCATCACCAATTATAACACTTGGGTGAATTTGGCAATTTTTACCAACTCGTTTTGGGTACCCATCTACATAGTTATTAGAAAATGTATATACATCCTTTTCATTTTGTGATAATTTGTAAAAAAACCATTGTGGGTCATCTACAATTATTTGCTCCACATTATCCAATCCTATAAATTCCTCTTTACATATTAATGTGCAATTTGATAAATGAGAGATGTGGGTTGGCTCATTACCTACATAGTAAGTAATTGAGCCGATTCCAGCATTCTTTAAAATAGATAGTATCATATGTTCTTTTTTGAGAAAATTGCAGGTGAACCATACCAAATTTCGTTATCTGATACATTCTTTCTAACTTGTGAACATGCCCCAATTATGCAATTCGAACCAATTGAGATTCCTGGCATTAATGTTACATTCGCACCAATCAAAGTATTATCACCAATACCCAAAACTACTTTGTTATTATTCAGAGTTAAATCAGGCGTATCGGTTAGTACAAATGAGTATTTAATAACACAATTTTTACCAATTATAGCATCAGCTGATATTGTACATCGACTACCCATAGTAGTTCCATCACCAATTATAACATTTTCTCTAATTTCACAATATGCAGTAAATGAACAATCCTTTCCGATTTTAGCACCACTTCGTATGATACAAAAAGGACCTATCTTAGTATTATCACCGATTTCTACATTATCCTCCACATAAGCTAGAGGATGAATTTTAACGTTATTACCAATCATTGTTTTATTGTTTATATATTTCAAATTTACTCAAGTCAGGATAGGGTAGTTCCAAATCCTCATTATTTTTCTTATTACCAGTACCAATTTCATAGAATTGCCCCATTAGTAATAAACCCCTAGCCGCTAGTTCGGGCATCATATAAAAGTTCCAACCTAACATATCTAAGTTATCTTCGTGATATGATACTTCACGCCTACCACTATACCTAGCTCGTTTAAACCAACGATATGCATCAACATCATCAGTTAGTATTGCTCCACCTTTGGATAATTTGAAGTGTTTGTATGGGCCTGTAAACGATACACACATATGTGTATTCGGTTTGTACATATCAGCGGTAAATGATAATGCTGAATCCCATACATTGGAACCCTTTAATTGGTATGCCCCTTTGATAGTAGTTCCCTTAACTAATTCAAATTCCACCTTTAATCCAGCATGAATTATTTCACACGGAACCGATGGGTAGGTTCTGGATGGTATTTTGATTACATCTTCGGTTCTATTTTTTACAACATGCTCATAATATAGTGAAAGGAATAATCCATTACTCATATTATCCAATGTTACTGCAAATCTAGCTCCAGTATAGTCAGCTAATTTCTCTTCAAACTCTTCTGTAACTTTGTATATTCCGTTAGCCATTTCGTACTCTATTTATGTGTCCTTTTAAATCATCTTTATTAAGATTAATCCAACACTCAGTTAATGTTGTTTCCGTAGTTAACTTATCTTTAAGTAAGATATCAAAACTCCTACCGATATCAATACCAATGATATGCTCATCCCTCAAATGATATGCCATATAGAATGTTAGTATATGTCCAATTGAATAAAATACAATTGTTTTTTTGAATTTAGCTATATTCTTTATTTGTTCTATATAACCATCTACAAAATCGATTGCTCCGCTGGTTGGTATATTTATGTGATTGAAATTACGTATATCTAAAACTCCCTCATATAATCTCATATAATCAGGCCCAACTATTACAACATTGTAATCATTTTTATTAATTGTATCAAATAATTTAAAAATTTCACCACTTACCGAAAAATACTTAAGTACGCCGGAATAATGGTAGTCATAATACCGACTTTCATAAAATGACTTAAACACATCAGTTCTACCAATCTGTAAATGATGTTCCTTATGCCATACTCCCCAAAACAAGTTCAAGCCAACTCCAAGAGAAACACTTATCTCAAATTTATCAGATATATCCTTATATTCATTAAATACTTTTAAGAATACAGCAAACTTAGCTATTAACTTGTTGTTATCTTTGTGAAATTGTGAAAAAACTCTATGATATTCTTTGTTTGAATTAGTAAATGCTAGTTGGGATATCTTATTATAACTCTTAGCATTCAAATCATATTTGAATTCATTGTAATTGAATACGTTATCATTTTGATAAGCATTGTACATAATATCAAATATTCCATGATTTGCTCTTAGAAACTGAAAACTTTCGTTATTCTCAATTTTATCTAAGAAAAATTCAATAGATGGTAATGTTACCAACATATCACTATATTCTAAGCAGATTTTCTTCATCAATTAATCCATCCTATTTTCTTTCCCTCTTTTTTTCTTCTATCATATTCCTCAACTGAACCTGGATATCTAAATGCCCATACCCCAATTAGGATAAAAGTAAATGCGGCGTATCCAACAACTCTAAGCGGTAGTGTAAAGAACATTGAAATAAGTGAAATACTCATTACAATTACCATCATAATTCTACCTTTGTTTGGGTACACTCGTTTTGTTTCCCAATTGGTTAGGTATTTTCCAAAGATTTTGTGCTCATGTAACCACTTATCCATCTCTGGTGATGATTTTGAGAATGCCCAAGCGGCTAAAAGTGCAAAGAAGGTAGTAGGTATACCTGGCGTAATAACTCCGATATATGCACATCCTACGAAAAATAGCCCTAAGGCTCTCCATAACCATTTTTTCATATTGTTAACGTTTTAATATCAATAGCAATACCAGCCCTGCTAATATAATTGCAATTGGTGCCCAAAGGGGAGCAGTTACCCACCACCAAGACCAATCGATGGAGTTTGTTAATTTTAAGGTCATAAAGATTAGGAATATTACCATACCTAATCCAACTCCGTTGTTGTTTGATTTTGAGTTTGAGTTTGCCATTAGTTAAAAAATTGTTTTAAGTTGTTGGTTTGTATTGTTTTCTTTAATATCTGAACATATTCATCATTCTCAGCGTAACTATTGGAAAGGTATTGGAAATATTCAGCCTCAGTTTGTATTGAACCCAAATATCTACATTGATAAAATGCGTAATCATATACGGATTCTTCCCAAGATGTATAAAATGCATGATTATTCTGAGTACCTTTAGCGGTATTAACTCTCCTATTAGCTTGCTTCATACCAAATAAGTTATGATTTTCTTTAAAGATATTACTTTTCCATTTTCCAGTTTCAATCATTGATTGTGCCATTACAATATGTGGAAATTTTACATTTAAATCCTTAAGAAGTTCTACTAACTTATCTTTACTAAATTTACTTTGTTCTGTCTTTAGATTAAGTACGATTAATTCCCGTTCATACTTACCTAATGAGTCAATCTTAGCATATCTACCATATACAAATGAAGTTAGTAATGCAAATAATATGGAAATACTAAATATTTTAATAGATTTCCAATCTTTTTTATAGATTAAGTTTGTTTTGTCAAATTTGTAAATCATAATTTATTTTTTAAGTTATTTTCAATATACTGAATTCTGAGTTCGTTTAGTACCTCACCCTGTCTTTCATTATAATATCCGTTTTCTTCTATATCAGTTATCATTTCACGTGAGGCTTGGATTGTACCAGTATAATCCCCATTTGATTGCTCGCGTAACCAATCATCAAGATCAGCTAAGAAATTAGCTTGATTAGAGTTTAACCAATTTGTTGTGTTACTCATCGTATTCGATTAATTTTCTATTACCTCAAATGCTCTATCCGAACCTTCAATTAATTCATCAATATAATATTGTGCTTCTTCTGTTGAATAAAAATAGGTTCCAATATTACTATTATTAAGTAAGTGAAGATTAACGTACGCTTTAGAATAAACTTTCTTATTTACTTCATCAACTCTATACCAATTGTAATCGGAAAAATACGATGTTGGATATCTCCAAAACCCAGCAGATGTATCAGACCATCCTGCATCTCGTCCTGCTATACTACCATATTTAATTCCCATAAATAGTTTTGGAATTGATGGTGTTTTTTGAAACCATTTATAAGTGGATTCTTTCTCAGTATTTAATGTGATTGATACTACTTTATCTAAATCAAAATATGTCTTTGTCATCTTATTTGTTTTTAATTTCTTCGGCGAAGTATTGTTGCATGATGTATGCGAGTAATGTACTTTCTATTAATAATTCACCTTCTGACACCATTGGTATTGTGAGTGCAATTGTTATATTCATTAATACAAATAACATTATAAATAGTCCAAATGTTTTCATATCTTAATTTACTTTTATAATGTTAGGATATGAACTCATAAAACCAATACGATAACCAGCGGTTTTAAAAGTGTAAGTTGAATCTTGTCTAAGTTTTCCATACACATCGCTTGAGTAAAAGTTACCTCTGAACATATCATCCTCTAATTTAAAGGTTCCTTTATCGGTATAAACCAAATAGAATGATTCGATATTATCACCTGTTCTTTCGGTAATTCTTTCTTTACCATCTACTTTGGCTACGATAGTTTCAACGGTATTGTATGATTTGATATCAAACGTAATAATTCCAATGAATATTACTACTACTAAAATAATTATTCCTTTATTCATTATACTAATTTTTTACATATGTTAATAATAATTTCTTCATCTTCTTTGGTTAGTTTCCAACTATTACCTAATAAGTTAGATACTAATTCATCAAACTCTTCACCATTACTAGATGATTCAATCGGTGATGGGGAATTATTTGGAGTATAACCTTCATCAAATAAATCATCCGTTAACTCTTGCTTTTCATAACTACTCAGATTCCATAGGATATCTGATATTTCGATATCAACATTAATACTTGCCATAATTTTTTAGTTTAATCCGTTTAATAATTTTTTAAAATCTATACTAATAACACCAAACATTCCAATAGTTCCGGCGATAAGTGCGAATCCAATCTCATTGGGAAGTCCAACAAAGTAGATGTAGTTCTGAATAGTTCCACTTACTATACCAACTAAGATAGAAAATGAACATAATGCGGTTAAAATAGCTTGATAATTTTTCATATTTTTAGGGTTTTAATTAATTACTCTCAATCTTACTATGTAAATATACGATAACTATTTGGAATATACAAACTTTTTAGTAACTATTTTACTAAAAGTTATTAACAATTATGCTAATTCTTTGTAAACGTTAATTAATTCATTGATTGTATTTGAAACAGCTCTTTTTGAATTTACATCCTTTACCTTTACATCTAATCCATAAACTGAATTTTGTAGGATTTGTAATTGGGTTAATAATGCCCCAATAGTAGTCTTATCCATTGTATTTTGAGAGTGTTTAGCGAAATGAAAACTAATTAACTCAGATAAATTAGTTCTAAGTAAATCCATTCGATTAACACACTCTGTGTAACTAGCAATAATTTCTCTATCTGCGGTCTTTTGAAAATCTTCCATACCGCCAACATATTGATTATCTATTTTAGCATATCGTAACCCTGAATGAGTTGGTAACGTAATTCTAGTACTATCAATACCGCGTCTTTTACAAAGTTCATAAAATAATGCAGTGTTATTTGGTGTAAATTTACAATTTGTTTCAAATATGTTTTTAGCATCGATAGAGTATAATGGAACAATATTAGAATATTCACTTACTGGATATGAGATAAATTCAATTTCCATAGTATGAACACTTTGGATATTTTGATAAAGTGCAGTATGAGTTCTAAAGAAACGTATAGCAAACACCTCATCTTCGATTGAATCGTATGAGTAATAATCATCATCATCATCATCATCAAATTTTCTGGTTTTATCTATCGTATCAATTACTTTTTTATAATCATCAACCGAAATCGTAAGACTGGTTTCAGTATTGGTATAACCAGCTAACTTCCTTTCAGAAGTTTCGTAGGTAATTGTATCAGGTCTTTCATTAATAGTCATCAGTTCACCTACCTTTTGACCAAGCAATGGGTCTGCGATTGGTTTACCATTTACACATAGATTTTTGGCCAGATGGCTTGATGGTGATTTAAACGTATATAAATTAGTTTTTGAATCGTAACCTACTTTAATTGAATTTTCCATATTGTTTAATTTAGTTTAGGGTTTTAATTACTTACTCTCAATCTTACTATGTAAATATACGATAACTAATTGGAATATCCAAATGTTTTAGTAACTATTTTACTAAAAGTTATTAACAATTATGCTAACTCTTTTTGAATTGTTTAAACCATTCGGATTTCATCTCTTCTTTAGTTAGAGAATATAAATGTTTATAAAACTTTTCAATTGTTTGCTCTACAATATCTTTAACCTCTGCTTCATTATAACTTTTTTCTTTATACCAATTAGCACCTTTAATAAAAGCATCATATGATTTTACATTGGGGTTATAATATCTTTCTTCGTTATCCATACTTTTTTGTGGTGCGAGCCCTATATAGTTTTTAGCAGCTTCTTCAATTGGTTCGTTAGAATCAAATATAATACCTATACCGGCTTCAATATGACAATCCTCTGAACTAACACAACACTCATCATTACATTGCCTTTTTGTTTGAGGACAAATATAACCAATTGTTTCTTGTTTAGGTTGTTCGTTTGGAATGATTATTTTGTATAAAGGTAGTTTTGGATTATTATTGTAAACTCTACCACATCCCAAATCAATATAAGATGTATCAAACCATTTCTTAAGTTCAACTTCCTCACAACTTGAATTCTTAACAAACCATTCTAAAAAATCATCATCAATAGATTGTACACCATCTGCAATTAGGTCTTGGTCTGTTGTTAAGATGATTTTAAATATTTTGTTATCATTATGGATTCTAATGTGATTTACACCACTGGTAAATGTAGAATCAATAGCTTTTCTAATGGTGGTATTACCTTCAAATAATACCCAATCTCCTTCTTTAATTTCTTCATCAGAAGTGATGTAGATGTGTTGAGTACCATTTCTCCACCCTTTTCTGTGTAGGATTAAATTTTTATTATAAATTCCTAATTTACTTGAGTTATTTGTTGGTAATATGTGTATGTTTTTCATAATTATGCTAATTCTTTTTAAACGTTAATTAATTCTATTTGAAATATACAAGACTTTTACCATTTATTTTGACATCAAACTCAATTTAATATCAGATAGTAAATCTAACTGATTTTTGAACATTTCTCTTTCAAATTCATCTCTATCGGCATCCATACATTCCTTTACCCTTTTTAGTATAATTCCACTAAACTTACTGGTAATTGAACGTTCGAATGAAAATTTGTGATTAGTAATAGCGATGTTAAAATCATAAATAACTATATAGTATTCCATTCGTTTGTTGGTAATGTAGTACTTATTAGCTATGGGAGCCATCATAAAATCAGTATCATCTTGCTCACACATTAGGTTTACAATATCTGAAATCAGTTGTTCGGTTTCACCCATCTTATAAGAAGGTTTAACCATTTGTTTTATTTTATTTATAATTTTCATATTAGTTGTTTTGAATGTAACAATTTACGTTGGTTAATGCTAATAACTTAATCACTCTAAGGTTATCCCCATCGGCTCTACTAACAGCTTCAACTAAATTGTTGCTACACACTGCTTCTACGAATCCACCTCCACTCATAATACCATCTCTATTCATCATAATAGAAATCATAATATCTACATTGTGGTCGGATACTTCCACTTGCCAATCCTTAGCGAATTGAATCGCTGCTTTTTTGTAATTTTCTCTTAATTCTGCGTAATTCATAGTTTTTATAATTTTAGGGTTTTTAATATCTCTTAATCTTATACTCAAATATACGAATAAAGATTCACATATACAAGCTTTTTAACAATTATTTATATAATGTAACTATACTACCAAAGTAACCATCGAATACGTCTACTAAGTTTTCATAATCACCACTCTTCATTTCTTCCATAATCTCATCAGAATTTAATCCCAATTGTTTAGCCAGATTTGATGCAGTTCCTAATAAGAAAAAAGCATTACCGTCTGGACCCGTTAAATCAATTTCAATTCCACGTCTTTCTAATTTTTGTTTTTCTACAATTGCCATATTATTTCTTTTTTTTGTTTAACTTACGTTCTATCCTACCTTCTTTCGTTGCTTTGTTTGCATGGTATGTACAATACCATATACCATTGAAGTATTCGTTATTAGATTGTGTAGCTTCTCGTTTACAATTTAGATGATTACATTCCATTTTATTAATTTTTAGGGTTATAAGTAATACTACGGTAAGTCTACTGCAAACCATTTGCCACAATCATCACATTGTATTTCAATAGTATATTCTTGATTATTTGCTATGTCCCAATCATCTTTAAATTCGCTGTAAATAGTTTCATCACAATGAGGACAATTACACATATAACTTACTACTTTATCGGCTATTACTGTTTTCATAATATTGTTTAGTTTAAATTTAAAGTTTAACTTCATTCATTACGTAAGCCTTATCAGCCCAACTCTTAGCGTTAACTAATTGGTATTGGGATTGATTATATAACCCAGTCTTACTCATCGTACCACCATCGTTGATATCACCCACCTTAACTTCTCTAAGAATATCCTCAGATATCCAAACTTTCTTACCAGTTCTCGCATACATCGTAAGGTTCATCCCAGACTCAGTAACTAATGATATATTCATAATAGCTCCTTTAACATAGCGAGAGAATACTTCATATGGGTTGTTGGCTTTAACACTACTAATATGTGGAAACCCAGCTCTACATTTGGTTACTATGTGATAGGAACCTACTAATGATTTACCTTCCATAGTTGGTATCACTACTAACTCTTTTCTCTTAATAACTTTTAAATCGTTCATATCTTTTAATTTAAGGGGTTTAATATAGATGAGAACTATCTCTCAATCTTACTATGTAAATATACGACATTATATTGATATCCACAAGTCAATGTGGATATAATTTAGAAAAGTTATTAACAATTTACTCAGCTATATAAATGGCGTGTAATCTGACTTCTACCTTTCGGATACCATCTATCATAGTTATATCAGTTGATTGAGTAGGTGGTTTAGTTTCACTTTTACAAGCGTAATGAATTTGACAACCTGCTATGATTACGTGTTTATCATCAGTTCCAACCTTTGCGAACCAATTAGAACTTCTAACATTTGTTTTTATTCCTAAAATACCATCACTTACTATTTCAACTTCTCCCCAAACCGACCTGTATTGGTTACCATCTGGTGCATAGAACCATGCATCCGCTGTAATTAAATATTTTCCTGTCATACTCATTGATTTGATTTTTCCAATATTATGGATAGTTTTGTTTGATTCAATGCCATATAAGTCACCTTAAATACAGTAACTAATATAAATGAACAAGTTAACCCAAGCTTCAGATGCTTTACCGATTCAATGAAATCTATACCAATGTAGTAAAACATTGCACCGATAGCACCATCACCTAAAAACATAAGTGCAACTGCACCTAACAAAAACTCAGCTGGTAATATTCTCATTAGATATACAACTAACACAAAGTAAGGTGCCAGTAAAAGTATTGAGCTTAATCCTATTAAAAAATCCATATCTTATTTTGTTTTAACTATTTCTATTAATTTTTTCAAACATTCAAATTCCGCTTCTTCATAATTTCCATTATACTTTATAGGTTCAATTCCAAGTTGTCTATTTCCGTTCTTAAAAATTTGATAAGAAAATTCATGTGTTCCAATCTCAATCAAACCACTTAAATCATAATTTTCTCTAAACCATCTAAACGCTTGTTGGTATAGTGGGGCAGGGTATCTTCCATTATTGGCAGTTAGTTTAGCATTTTTGTCTCTATCCATAGGATTATGTAGATTATTAAACCTAATTTTCATTTCCCTATTATAGATACAAAAACAAGTTTCATCAAAACCCAATTCTTTTAATTCCAGTGATTGTTTGTAAGGTACGAATTCATTTTCCATAGTTTCTTTGTTTTTTAAAATTAAATACCTTGCTCTCTTCTCAAGTCATATTCCTCTTTAACAGCCTCTGAATATTCAACCACTTTTAGGTAAGGTTTAAAATCAGTTTCATAATAACCTCTCAAGCCAGCAAAGAAAATCATCTCATCAATAAACAATTTTCGAACATAAGTCATATCAGATGAACCAAAACCTTGGTCCTCATCCCAATCGGAATATTCATTAGCAACAATTTCTAATGAATTAAAAACTGCATCAGAATAAGTAAATCCGTTTTGGGTTGGAAACTCTTTTCTGATAACATCGTAACCTTCTATTAGTGAAGAAGTTTCACATACTCTAGCTAAATTAAATGGTAAACTCATAATTTTAGGGGTTTAAAGGGTTTTAATATCTCTTAATCTTATACTCAAATATACGAATAAAAATTGGAACTACCAAAGATAATTCTAATTAATTTGAAAAAGTTATTAACAATTTAAAAAGTAATACTTTTATATCGTTTATCAATGAGTTATAAGCCATTTATGTAATCCTCAATCGCTGCCAAATGTGCCAACATTAAAAATGCTTTATGACATTCAGCATCATCTTTAGGGTTTTTATTGAGTTTCACAAGTGGTTCACATAATCTACCAGCATTAACTTCTAAGTAATCTTTTAAACGGCTTATAACAGCGGTTATACAAGATTGTTGCGATTCGGTATTTTTTGAAATATCAGTCATAATTTTAAGTATTTGTTTATGTTTGTGAGGTCGGTTTTTAATTTGGCAACAACCTCGTATAGCCGCAGGACGTTATACCTCATAGTGAGCGTAGCCATTCTTCGATTAAATCTATTGCAGCACATTGACCATCCACAAAAGCACTTTGCTTATCCATTTGCTCCCATAATCCCCCATATTTTTCACATTTTAAATTTTCAAGTGCAATGTATATGTGGTCTGGAATACTATGAGGTATAACAGCAATCTTGCTCAATGGCTCATTTGTAATTTGTTTTGACATAATATCTTAATTTAATTATTTGTTTGTGTTTGTTGTGATTGTTAATAATTCAGCCACTAAGCAAGGTTGCGAAACGTTATATGTTAATGGTGGTTTATGTCAGCTAACTTTAGTCTTCCTGTTTAATGATTGGTAATCTCCTAACCCAATCCGCTACTTTTACACTCCACCACTAACCATAACACAGGTTATACGCAATGCCTAGATTCCTGTTTTACCTGATAACTCGTCTATACCTTTTTTCATTGGTCTTGAATTTAATTATTATAGTAGATTTGATAGGCACTACGTATAGCCTGAGAAC
>TARA_R110000822_G_scaffold33952_16_pt1 | contig 16017 bp, 19 predicted proteins | sample TARA_R110000822 | Tara Oceans TARA_R110000822 (sample SAMEA4397666) | marine metagenome | biome: Polar Biome; feature: [SRF] surface water layer (ENVO:00010504); material: water (ENVO:00002006), including particulate matter (ENVO:01000060) such as... | depth 5 m | reverse complement strand
CGCGGGCAAGAGCACGCTGCTCAAGTTGATCATGTGCATGGAGCGTCCCAGCTCTGGGCAGGTACATGTGGGCGGGCAGAATCTCGCTGATCTGAGCAGCGATGACATTCCTTACCTGCGGCGCCAGGTCGGCGTGGTCTTTCAGAATCACCAGTTGCTGTTCGACCGCACGGTATTCGACAACGTCGCGCTGCCGCTGATCATCAATGGTACGCCGCCGGACGAAATCGGCCGCCGCGTGCGCGCTGCGCTGGACAAGGTTGGATTGCTCAGCCGCGAGGCGATGTACCCAATTGCGCTGTCCGGTGGCGAACAGCAGCGCGTTGGCATCGCCCGTGCGGTGGTGCACAAGCCGGCCCTGCTGCTGGCCGACGAACCGACCGGTAACCTCGATCCCGAGCTGTCAGCCGAGATCATGGGCCTGTTCGAAGATTTCAATCGGGTCGGCGTGACAGTGATTATCGCCAGCCACGACCTACCCCTGATCGCCACTCTGGATCACCGCATGTTGACGCTCGACCAGGGCACCCTGCTGCGCGATGGTGACCAGCATGGCTGAGCAAAAAACCACCCCGCCAAAGCGGCCACAGAAGCCGGCCCCCAAGGGAGCGGCCCGTTCCGAGCGCAGCTGGCGCCATCCGCTGCGCAGTTGGGCTGGCAGCCACAGAGCCAGCGCCCGGCAGGCTGTTGATCGGGTCAGGCATCACCCGCTCAGCAGCGCTATGACCATTCTGGTGATGACCATCGTCCTGGCCCTGCCGATGGGGCTGGCGGTGCTCATCGGCCAGGTCGAGCGCCTGGGCGTGGATTGGCAGCGCGCCGCGCAGCTGTCGGTCTACCTGGAGGAAAGCGTCTCCAGTGAAGCGGCCGAGGAGCGCCTGGCAGAGATTCAGACTTTTGAAACGGTGGCCGAGGCAATGCTGCTCGACAAGGCCATGGCGCTGGAAGAGTTTCAGCAGCACTCGGGGATGGGCGAGGCCTTGCAACAGCTGTCCTACAACCCACTGCCCTCAGTGATCGTGGTCACTCCGGCGAGTATCGACGGCGGCGCTGCCGCGCTGGAGCCCCTGCGCAATCAGCTGGCAGCCATGCCTGGGGTCGAGCTGGTGCAGATTGACCTGCTGTGGATTGATCGGCTGACCAGCATCCTGGCGATGCTTGAGCGCTTCACCGGAGGCCTCGCGGTTTTGCTGGTGCTGGCGCTATTGCTGGTGATGACCAATACCATCCGCCTGGCGATCGAAAGCCGCCGCGACGAGATTCTGGTGATCAAGCTGGTCGGCGGTACCGATGCATTCGTGCGCCGGCCCTTCCTGTATATCGGCGTGCTCTACGGTCTGCTGGCCGGGTTATTGGCCTGGCTGCTGCTGTGGGCCGGCCTGTTATGGCTGAACCTGACCGTGCGCGAGGTCGCAGCCCTGTATCAGAGCGATTTCGAGCTGGCAGGCATACCGATAGTCGATGGGGTGAGCCTGGTGGCGGGTGCCATGCTGCTCGGTCTGGTCGGCGCCTGGTTGGCCGTCGGTCGGCATATCCGCGACATACAGCCGCAGTGACTGGCCGGTCTGAAACGCCTTATATTGATGTAAGCCATTGATTGTATAGAATAAGGTCCGTTGTAACGGAACTTATCCAGGCCATTCACACTCTTAGTTTGGAGTGATACACTCAGCCATCGTTTTCTTGGAGTTCAAGCATGAGCACTGCGTTGCAGCCTATTAACAGTCTGGTCCCCGGCGCGAATCTGGAGGCCTATGTTCAGACAGTGAGCGGCATCCCGATTCTCAGTGTCGAGGAAGAGCGCACGCTGGCTGATCGTTTGTACTACAACCAGGATCTGGAAGCGGCACGCCAACTGGTCATGTCGCACCTGCGCTTCGTCGTGCATATCGCGCGCAGCTACTCCGGTTACGGCCTGAACCAGTCCGATCTGGTGCAGGAAGGTAACGTCGGCCTGATGAAGGCGGTCAAACGCTTCAATCCGGAAATGGGTGTGCGGCTGGTGTCCTTTGCCGTGCACTGGATTCGCGCCGAGATTCACGAGTTCATTCTGCGCAACTGGCGCATCGTCAAGGTCGCGACCACCAAGGCCCAGCGCAAGTTGTTCTTCAATCTGCGCAGCGCCAAGAAGAAGCTCTCCTGGCTGTCCCAGGATGAAGTGGATGCGGTCGCGGCGGATCTGGGTGTGGCCACGCGTGAAGTGCGTGAGATGGAAAGCCGTCTGTATGGTCAGGATCTGGGCTTCGATGGCGCTCAGGATGATGAAGATGACAGCGTCGCCTACGCACCTGTGCATTACCTCGAAGACAAGCGCTACGACCCGGCCACGCAGTTGGAGTCCGCAGATTGGTCCGACAGCTCCGTCCATCATTTGCAGCAGGGCCTTGAGCAGCTCGATGAGCGTAGCCGCGATATTCTGTATCAGCGCTGGTTGGCCGAGGAAAAAGCCACCCTGCACGAACTCGCCGCCAAGTATCAGGTATCGGCCGAGCGGATTCGTCAGCTGGAAAAGAACGCCATGAACAAGCTGAAGAAGAATCTGGAGACCGAAGAGTCGCTCTGATTCATCTTCTCGCGGTCAGCAAAGGCATCCTTCGGGATGCCTTTTTGCTATCTGCTGGCAGCCTCCGGCCACAAGCTGCATAATCCCCCGCTCAAACAATAATCGGAGCTCCACATGGCATTTCGCCCACGCCTTGGTATGGCCACGTTTTTCACGCTGATCATCATTGCTTTGTTTGCTCTGGGTAACTGGATCATGGACCGGCCGGGCGCTGAGCCCGAGCCCTTGCAGTGGCGCGCCACTTACGAGGAACGGCTTTGGGCGCCGCTGCGCGAGGGTAATCTGACCCTGGCGGATGTGGTGGCAGTGATGGGCGAAACCGGCGAGCTATGGATGATCAGCGCCGACGGCGAACCGCAGCTGGTCAGCCGCCATGTGATCCAGAGCGATGAGGAGGACTGGCGGATGCAGGCGGTGATCAGCCTGGACGAGCAGCGCATGGAAAGCCTCAAGCAGGCGCAGGATTGGAAAGTCGACATGGCTGATCAGTCCGTATCGCCGGGGATCGCGGCGGCGTTGGTTGGTCAGCCGGTGGAGCGCATGAGTCTGACGCCGTTCCAGCCCATCGATACCCAGCGCATTATCGCGACCCTGGGTGAACCGGACATGCGCATGGAAGTCAGCGGCGACGATCAGGCCTGGGTTTATGGCCGGGCGGGCGTGGTCGTGGCGGTCACCGGTGAGCAGGCCTACTCGATCATGTTCGGTCTGCGCGGTAATCGCTGAGCGCGTTACACGTCCAGCCGATTGCGCCAGTAGCGCAGGCTTAGCCATTCCGGCATGGGCCTGCCGGACTCCATTTCACGCAGATAATGGGCGCCGCCCAATTGCCGTGATTGCTGCTGAATCCAGTTGGCGCGGCGTTGAACATGGGCCGGAGGCGCAGCAGCGCTCCATTCGCGCGGGTTCGGCAGCACCGCAGCCAACTGAGCGGCCTGACGGTCAGACAGATAGCTGGCATCAATGCCGAAGTGCTGTTGCGCCGCGGCCTGCACACCAAACACGCCCTCATCCCATTCAACGATATTCAGATAGATTTCAAGAATGCGCTGCTTCGGCCAGAGTACTTCCATCCACAGGGTGAACCAGGCTTCCAGCGCCTTGCGCGGCCAACTGCGGCCGGACCAGAGGAACTGATTCTTCGCTACCTGCTGGGTCAGGGTGCTGGCACCGCGCAAACTGCCACCTTGGCGGTTATGCTCTACCGCCGCCTTGATCGCCGCAACGTCAAAGCCGAAGTGCTCGGCAAAGCGCTGATCTTCACCGGCAATCACCGCCATCTTCATACTCTCGGGTATGCTCTTGTAAGGCACCCACTGGCGGCGGATCTCGGTTTGGCTGTCGTCCTGGCGAAACTCGACCCAGCGCTCGACCATCAAGGCCGAGCCCGGGGAGGGCACCCAGCGCAGCAGAATGACCGGAATCAGGCTCAAGGCCATGATAATGGTTAGCCATTTGGTGGTCTTGAGCAGTATTTTTTTCAACATGGGCGAGTCGTCTGTCGGCTTGGCTCGCAGTATAGAACGGAGGATTCGAGCTTGGCCAAACTATTGCTTCTGCTGGCGTCATTTACCGGCTTTACCGGTGTTGCACTGGGCGCCTTTGCCTCCCACGGGTTGCGCAGCCGCTTGCCGGAGAACCTGCTCGGCGCCTTTCAGATCGGGGTGCAGTACCAACTCTGGCATACCGCAGCACTGATGGGCATCGCGCTGTTGTTGTTGCGCTGGCCCGAGGCCACGCTGTTCAAAAGCGCCGGCGTGTTGGTAGCGCTGGGCATCTTGCTGTTCTCCGGCAGCCTGTACGTGATGGCGCTGACCGGCGTAACCAAGCTGGGTATCATCACGCCCTTTGGCGGCGTGGCCTTTCTCCTCGGCTGGCTGTGCCTGGGTCTTGGCGTGTGGCGCAACCTGTAAGCCGAACAGGCTCGCTGGCCTGGCCATGGCTCCCGCGGCATGGCCAGAGCCGCGCCTGACGCGCTATACTGCGGCCTTTCCCGCACGACCACAGAGACCTTACCCCATGCAGATCCAACTGAATGGCGAAGCCTGCTCCCTTGATCACCCGCTCAGCCTCACCGAGTTGATCGAGCGCCTGGGGCTGACTGGCAAGCGACTGGCCGTGGAACTGAATCTGGAGATAGTGCCGCGCAGCGAGCACGCTCAAACCCGGTTGGCCGAAGGCGACCGAGTGGAAATTGTCCAAGCCATTGGCGGCGGCTAGCCGCCCCTCGGAGACCCTCATGACAGATACCAATCAGGACGCCTTTGAAATTGCCGGCGTGCGTTACCGCTCCCGTCTGCTGGTGGGTACCGGAAAGTACAAGGATATGGACGAAACCCGCGCCGCTATCGAAGCCTCGGGCGCGGAAATCGTTACCGTCGCGATCCGCCGCAGCAATATCGGCCAGAACCCCGACGAGCCGAATCTGCTGGATGTGATCCCGCCGGACCGTTACACCATCCTGCCGAACACTGCCGGCTGCTATACCGCCGAAGACGCCGTGCGCACCTGCCGTCTGGCACGCGAACTGCTGGACGGCCACAAGCTGGTCAAGCTGGAAGTGCTGGCCGACCAGAAGACCCTGTTCCCCAACGTGATCGAAACCATCAAGGCCGCCGAAGTGCTGGTCAAGGATGGCTTCGACGTGATGGTCTACACCAGTGACGACCCGATCATCGCCCGCCAACTGGCGGAGATGGGCTGCGTGGCGGTCATGCCGCTGGCCGGCCTGATCGGCTCCGGCCTGGGCATCTGCAACCCTTACAACCTGCGCATCATTCTGGAAGAAGCCACGGTGCCGGTGCTGGTCGATGCCGGTGTAGGTACCGCGTCTGATGCCGCCATCGCCATGGAGCTGGGCTGCGCCGGGGTGCTGATGAACTCGGCGATTGCCCACGCGCAAAAGCCGGTGCTGATGGCCGAAGCGATGAAACACGCCATTCTTGCCGGCCGCAGCGCTTACCTGGCCGGGCGCATGCCGCGCAAGCTGTACGCCACGGCATCGTCACCGCTGGAAGGCACCTTCGTCTGATCCCTTTTTCCGGCACGCTCTGGTCCCGCATCAGAGCGGCCTTTGCCCGCAATCGAGCCCTACATGACCGAGAACCACGATCTGCCCGACACCGCCGACCTGCCCGAAGCCGGTGCCGAACCCAGCTTCCCGCGCCGCGCCATCCGCAGCTTCGTGATGCGTGCCGGGCGCATGACCGATGCGCAAAAGCGCGGCATTGATCTGGGCTGGCCGCGCTTCGGGCTGAATCTGGAAAACGGGCTGCTGAATCTGGATGCGTTGTTCGGCCGCGAAGCACCGCGCACCCTGGAGATCGGTTTCGGCATGGGCCAATCGCTGCTGGAAATGGCCCAGGCCGCGCCCGAGCAGGATTTTATCGGCGTGGAAGTGCATCGCCCGGGTGTCGGGTCGTTGCTCAACGGCGTGCTGACGGCGAACGTCGACAACCTGCGCGTCTTCGACTGCGACGCCATCGAAGTGCTCAACCAGTGCATCCCCGACGCCAGTCTGGACCGCGCCCTGCTGTTTTTCCCCGATCCCTGGCACAAGAAAAAGCACAACAAGCGCCGCATCGTGCAACTGGCCTTTGCCGAGCAACTGCGCAGTAAGCTGAAGATTGGCGGCGTGTTCCATATGGCCACCGACTGGGAAGCCTATGCCGAGCATATGCTGGAAGTCATGAGCGTAGCGCCGGGTTACCGCAATCTGGCTGAAGACGGCACCTATGTACCGCGCCCGGAAGAGCGGCCAATCACCAAGTTCGAACGCCGTGGCGAGCGCTTGGGGCATGGGGTGTGGGATCTGAAGTTCGAGCGGGTCGAATAACCCGCTTCACCCTTACGGCTCAATCGCGATAGGGCTGCTCTGGCTGACAGGGCACGCCGACACGCAGTAAACCCCACAAGCAGTCTGGCCAGCGATCATTGATCGACTGGCATGCGGCTGTTCTCGGTTGGCCAGCAGGCCAAACCGACAATGACGAGATCTTCATGACCAAGCAATACTCACTGCCCGCCACCGTTTACCTGCTGTCGTTCACTATCTTCTCGCTAGTCACAGCCGAATTTATGGTCGCGGGCATGATGCCCGCGCTGGCGGATGCGTTCTCGGTCAGCATTGCCCAGGTCGGCAACCTGATCGCCTTCTACGCTCTGGGCATGGCGCTGGGTGGGCCGCCGGTCATCATGTTGCTGTTGGTACGGCGCGTGAGTAACAAGCACGCGCTGGTGGGGCTGCTGGTGCTTTACGTTGTTGCCGCTGCGCTTGCTGCCGCCGCGCCCACCTACTCTGTGATGCTCATTGCCCGCTGCCTTATGGGCATTTCCAGCGCCGCGTGCATTGGCTTGTGCCTGACCATCTGCGCTGCTTTGGTACCGATAGACGCAAGGGGCCGCGCCATATCCGTGGTGTTGGCAGGCCTGATGCTCGCGCCCGTCGCCGGCGTGCCGTTGATGGCCTGGCTTGAACAGCACTTCGGCTGGCGAGCCAGCGGTTGGCTGATCGTGGTGATGGCGTCACTCTGCACCCTGCTGGCGGCCACTCGTATCCCGAGGGTCGAGCCGGGCAGCGAACCTGCGTTGAGCCAGCAATGGGCGACGTTGAACAGGCGCAGCCTCTGGGCAGCCTACCTCACCAGCGGCCTGATCATCGGCGCCACCTTCGCCGCGTTCAGCTATTGCGCCCCAATCCTGATCGATGCAGCAGGCCTGCAACCGCGCCATCTCGCGCCCTTGCTGGCGCTCTACGGCATCGCCAACCTGCTGGGTAATTACGTAGTAGGGCGCATCGCTGACCGCTACACCATGCCAGCCCTGGGTTGGGGCCTGGCGATGCTGGTTGTGAGCTTGAGCGGCTTTGCGCTGGCTGGCGACCGGCTTTGGCTGAATATCGGCTTCTTTATCATGCTGGGGTTAACCGGCGTCGCGCTTAACCCGGCCATGGTTGCGCGTGTGATGAAAGCTGCAGAGCCAACTGCGCTGGTTAATATCCTGCATACCTCGGTGATTACGGGTGGGCTGGCCGTTGGTAGCTGGGCGGGAGGTGCGGTTATCGAAGCAGGGTATGGATTGAGGGCGCCGCTTTGGGTGGGGGCTGGTATTGCGTTGGTTGGTTTGTTGAGTCTTTGGCGACCGTTTGCGGATCGGCGGGAAGCGGAGGTTTGTGTTTAGAAGCTGTCGGGCAACTCATTCTTACTCATCAGCGGGGAACGAGTTAGTTACTGCTCTGAATGATAATTGGGCCTGTCCCCATTTGCAGGTGGGGTAATGGCTCAAGCAGTTAAACCAAACCGCGCTTGCAACTGCCGTAGAAGATCAAAGGTGCTGATACAGGGCACCTCGAATTCCAGGCAGATGTTTGGCACCTTTACCTTTCTGCTTTGCGGTTGAACTGTTGCTTCATGACTAACGACAGTCGCGCCTAACACCTTAGCCTTGGCAATAAGCCAGGGATCGGCCTTGGCCAGAAAGTTGTCTCGACTGGCGGGTTGGTAATCACCTTCAGTGACAAACCTGGCGATATCAGCAAATACGTTCTGTGTCGCTTCATCGTCATGTGCGACAAACTGATCCGCGCGCGCCTTGGCCCATTCCGCGAGCTCATCGTTGCCGGACCTTAGCTCCTGACCAACCATCTGGACGCTGGTCAGCAGGCCTGCGTGAAACTGATGGTCGAGCCAGTCCCAATAGGCGGGGCAGAAGTCCATTCCGTAGTATTGATTTTTGGCTTGTATATAGGTGTTCGCGTCCAGTACATACCTCAAATGCCTAGCTCCTTGGCAAATTTATGCAGGCCGGCGGGTGGGATGCCTAGCATTGCGCCGGCTTCACGCAGCAGTACCTGGCCATTCAGTGCTTGCGGTACAAATGCCTGCGCAAAGCGGGTACTGATCCAAGCCGCTCTGGTGCGATAAAACGAAATCGCTCCATTGTTTTCCTTATCCTGCCAGGCGCGCTTTACAGCGGCGATAAAACCGCCGTATTCGTTCTGATCAATAAAGCCCAAGGTTAGCGCGCGTCGGGCCAATACCCAATCGCTGACATGGAAATGTGCTCTAAGCGCAGCCAAGTTGTCTCGCCAATCATCCAGGTTTCTATTCCAAAGCCGGTCAAACTCGACTGCGGGCACCAGAAATTCTGCGGCGACGGCATTACACAACACTTCTTCCTGGCGCTGGTTGAGCGGGCTGGCGTCGGAAATCCCGGACTGTCCGATCCAGATGTGGCATAGCTCGTGTATCAGAGTAAACAGCCGGGCAGCGGGGGCGTCTGCAGTATTAAGAAAGATCAGCGGAGCATAGGCATCGACCATCGCAAACCCGCGAAACTCTTCCACCAGCAGCGGGCGTGTGTAGTGGCCCAGAAAGCTCTGGCGCATTACCAGAATGCCCAGCGCCTCAATGCGTTTGATCAAATCCCGATAGTACTGCTCCCAATCCCCCCGTGGCGCCTGTTGATCAAGCACCAAGGATTGGCGCATATCATCGACGATCACCTCTATGGGATCGCTTGTACGGTAACGAGCGACGAAACCACAGGGGGCTGCATCCTCTTCCATCAGAAAGTCGCGATACCAGCTCTGACGCTGCTGCATCAGTTTCAGCAAGTCCAGCAGCTCGGCACTCGGGCGAGACACACTGCGGCCGTCGAGAGTACGCAGGTCAGGTATAGGTAGCTCATCGATAGGTGGCTTCTGTAGGAACAGATAGCCAAAAGGCACATGCGCCTTATCAGCAAACTGACGAGCCTGAACAAAGGTTATGGGCTTCAAGCCAGATTCCCACTCCGCTATCCGTTCAGGAGATTTCCCCATGCGGGAGGCAAAATCAGGCAAAGCAATGCCAGAGCGCTCACGCGCCCAAATTAACATTCCAGGATTGATCAGTGCCGTCGTCATTCCTTGTCCTCCGGCGGTGAGTATAGCGGCTAGCTAATACGTGTGCAGCTGACTCGTTGCTAAGACGCTATCGATCATGCTTCATGGGTACGTGCGCTCTCTGGCAGGTCGGATTCTTCTGTCGCCTGCTCGGTTTCTGTTTTCTCTTCCTCGGGTTTGCCCAAGGCTTTGTCGGCGTCTTCCTGCAAGCCGTCAATCTGTTCGTTGATCTGCTTCATCGCATCGCCAATGGTCTCGTTAACCACCTCGCGTACCGCTTCGGTGGTATTTGCGACAGTCTCGTCCAATAGCTCCTGGGCAGACTGTTCTGCGGCCTCACAGCCGGTCAGTACCAGCAAAGCCAAGCCCAGGGCCAACAGTGATGTGTTGCGCGTTTTGATATTCATGTTTTCACCTTTTCAGACAGTGTGCCCGGCAGGCCAAGCGACCTTCCGGGCAGTGATCAAACCTCGGGTTTAACGTCAATGACCTGCGGTGGCTGGCCGCGGGTCTTGTAGAGCGACACCAGCACACCGCCAGCCAGCAGAGCCAGGGTCACGCCGAGTGAAATGCTCGAGGGTATCTTGCCGATGATGCCGACCAGAAAGATCTTCGAACCAATGAATACCAGCACCAGAGCCAAGGCGTATTTCAGGTAGGCAAAACGATGGATCATCGCCGCCAGGGCGAAGTACAGCGCACGCAGGCCGAGGATCGCGAAGATGTTCGAGGTGTAGACGATAAACGGGTCCTGAGTGATCGCAAAAATCGCCGGGACGCTGTCTATGGCAAACACCAGGTCAGCACACTCAATCAGGATTAGAGCCAGAAACAGAGGCGTCACCCAGAGCACGCGCTTGCCGCTGGCGTCAGGCTGCCTGACGAAAAACCGCTGTTCATGCAGTCGGTCAGTTACCCGCAGATGCCGGCGCAGGAAGTTCACGAACGCATTTTTCTCAAGATCGGGATGATCATCCACCTTGGTGAACAGCATCTTCACGCCGGTTATCGCCAAGAACGCACCGAACACATAGAGAATCCAGCTGTACTCGTGGATCAGCGCCGCACCCAGACCAATCATCAACGCGCGCAGCACGATCACGCCCATGATCCCCCAGAACAGCACCTTGTGCTGGTATTGCCGCGGGATAGCCAGGAAGCTGAAAATCAGCGCCATCACGAATACGTTGTCCATGGACAAGGATTTTTCGATCAGGAAACCGGTATAGAAATCCATGCCGGACGTGCTGCCCTTCTGAAACCATATCCACAGGCCAAACAGCAGACCGGCGCTGATATAGCCGGCGGACAGCAACAGACTCTCACGCACGCCAATTTCTCGATCATCACGGTGCAAAACACCGAGATCGAAGGCAAGCAGAGAGAAAACAACCGCGAGAAAGACAAGCCACAACCAGGTAGCCGTACCGAGAAAATCAGAAAAAAAGAATAGTTCTAGGGCGTTCATGACCCCTCCTTACAGTCAAGTTGAATAGACTGTGATTCCGACATCGCGGTATTAACCGCCAGAGGGGCCCGGCTTCACGGCGCAAAAATAGCATTTCGCCGAAAGTGCACAAGTGGGCAGATGATACCGGATGTTTCGGAAGGTTCTCTGATTGAAAAACAGGGGTTTATGTTCATCAGGCTCCAGTTCCCGGGTATTGCAGGGCTGAGGCTGATTAGTTGTTGGCATCCGGCCGCATTTCGGCCAACTACAGAGCCGCGCGCTTAGATAAAGCGCCAGCCGTGCTCATGCAGGATCGTTAAAACATCGGTAGTCTTGCAATTGATCATATATGATTAAAGATAGTCGAATAAATGCTATATTTACGCATATTTGATTATTAAGGTGGCTTATGGCTCTGCTTCATTCGCTGCGCTCACCCGATGATATCCTCCGTGAAATTGGGGGTAGGGCGCGAGATCTTCGCCTCTCGATGAATCTGTCCCGGGCGACTCTGGCTGAAAAGGCCGGTATTTCCGCTGCGACGATCAAGCGCCTTGAGGATACTGGCGTCATTTCATTGCCTAACTTGGTTCTGTTGGCAGTGGCGCTCGACGCGACCGAACACTTCAGTGCGCTCTTTGAAAAGCCGGCGCCAGTGACCCTCAAGCAGTTGCAGACGCCCAAGCGTAAGAGGGGTCGAACGTGAAGCAGCACACTCAACTGACTGTCAGTATGCATGGCCAACAGGTAGGCGAACTGCTTGCGGTCGATGGGAAGCTGTATTTTACCTATCACCCGAGCTGGCTGGAGCATGGTTACAACCTCTCACCGCTCAACATGGACCACAATGGAGCGCCACAGGAGGCGAAAGACCTGCAGGTATATTCTGGCTTGCATGGCGCCTTTGCCGAGTCGCTTCCGGATGCTTGGGGCATGTTGTTGATGGATCGATTCTTCAGATCAGGCTTTGACCTGAGCCCCCAGCACATTACACCGCTTGATCGCCTGGCCTATATGGCAGATCGGGGCATGGGTGCCCTTGAGTACAGGCCTAGCGTCGAGCGAGTTGAAGAGGCTAGCGTCCTGAGTCTTGAGACGCTATACCGTGAGTCGCAGCAGGTCATGGCAGGGGAAACGGACACCACACTGGAAGCGCTGCGATTAGCAGGCGGCTCGCCTGGCGGTGCGCGGCCCAAAGTAATTGTCGCGCTGTCCGATGACTTCAAACACTGCACCTCGGCCTACCATGATGCACCCACAGGCATGGGCCAGTGGATCGTGAAATTCCGGGCGCCTGGCGATGGGCCTGAGACGGGAGTAGTTGAATACGCCTATTCGTTGCTGGCCAAGCAAGCGGGTCTTGAGATGGCTGACTGCGAGCTGATCACCCAGGGTCAGGGCGCTAAAAGTGAACGGTTCTTCGCTACCCGACGTTTTGATCGTCTGGCTGATGGGGGCAAGGTTCACATGATGACCACTGCCGGCATTCTTTACGCTAACCATCAGCAACCCGAGCTGGACTATGAGGATCTGATGACCCTCACCAGCACGGTGACGAAAAACGCTGGCCAGGTTGGGCGTATGGCAAGACTCATGGTTTTCAACGCGCTGTTCCATAACCATGACGATCACGCCAAGAATTTTGCCTTTGTGCGCGGCGCAGATGGATGGCTGCTGGCGCCAGCCTATGACCTGACGTACGCACCGCTGCAAAGCCGGCATACAGACGAACACTTTACGAGCTTTAAAGGGCGTGGTCTGGCTACTTGCCAGCTCGTAAAGCGTATTTGCGCGCCTTACAAGTATGTTGATATAGATGGCATCATCAATGATGTCATTGCTGCGCTAGAGGCTTGGCCTGCGCTCTGTGGCGACCTTGGTATCTCCAAGCGTACGAAATCAACCGTGCAGCGTTCAATGGAGCAGAACCGGGGTCGATTTGAGTAGCTGATAAGGGGATTTGCTACCTTTGTCGGCTCTTGGGGTAAGGGAAACAGACGTAATAGACCTAGGAGTGCCAGATGGCTTCACGGGTAGTTTCATTTCAACTTGAAGAAGAGTTGGTCACTCAGTTGGATGCTTTGGCTAAAGCTACCGATCATGATCGCCTGTATCACCTAAAGCGCGCAGTCGCGCAATATCTTGAAGCCGAGTCCAGGCACGTCAAAGCGATTCAGGTCGGCATCGCCGCTGCGGATGCAGGCAAGCTAACCAACGTGGAGGATGTAAAGGCGAGATGCATGAGCCGCGTCGAACAACATCGTATTGAATGATCCAGCGCAGGCTTTGGAAAGAAGAAATATTCATCTGCCCCCGGTTATTCTAGAGGTTTGTGTTTAGGTGCGGTGGTTATTGGCTTAGTCACGACTCTAAATCGATCTGCCCTCATTTCGGTTAAGTGACTAACCCCAATTGCTTCGGATATTCGGGGTAGGGCAGTGTTGGCTGACAGGGCACGCCGACACGCAGCAAGTACGTCCATGTAGCTCGGCGATGGCATCCATGCCATCTACGGTCGGCTTAGCCCTTTCAGCCAACACTGCCTGCTGCTTTAGTGTTGCCAGCAGCTAATTTTCATCTGACCCCGGTTACCTGATTGATGTACAGGGCCAGGCGCAGGCCAAACGCGCCTTGATTGTGGCGGCTAGTGGAAATCATAATTTGCTAACGTTGTGTACTAATACACCACATAATCCTTGGCAGCGAATAACTCTCCCCCCTAGGTTGATCAGGGGCAAGGCATGAACCGGTGATAGATTCACATCGAGCACAAAAATAGCTTTCCCAATTAATCGGAAAGAAGCGCGATCCGTTACAGCGGGGGGTGGTGCATTATCGCAATGCACCATTACGGGGCTTCAAAAACAAACCCAGATTACCGGTTTGGAATGCCCCAAGAAACAACCGTCTTTTTGACTCTATGATGGCTATTCACTTTAAATAAGGAATGGATATGAGCAAGATATCGACAAAAAGCGCCCCAGCGAGTAAGCAGCCTGACTTTGACAAATTCCTGAAAGAGCAAAAGGAGTTCTTTGAGGAGGTGTACGACAGTCCTTCGAAGGTATTGGACGATCTAGCCGAAATAAAAAAAAGTATGGAGAGTGACCAACGAAACAATCAGTAAGTGGACGACCGACCATGCGTTCCTGCATGGTCGTTCTCAAGCTATATCCATTGAGTCATCGCTGCTATTTTGCAGATACTTAAATAGGGATACTAGAGCAAGTAAAATCAGGGACGATTTCATACCAATTATCTATGTAAAGATTGACAGCCCCTTCTGCTTGCCAAACATCCTTGTTTAAGACCAGATCAAATTCAGCCTCACGCGTGTCTTGCCAGTCTCTGATAACCACATTCCCCATCTGATCTGTAACAATCAAGCGCGCCGACTGCCCTAAAATAGCCTCAAATTTACCAGCCCATTTTTTTCCATTAAGACGATCGCCCTCCGAAACGCCATACGCACCGAACATCCTGACCTCTTTAAGAGGCTGACTAAACTCTACAAAAGCTTTGTCGTGAATTTTGGCATATGTTTTTCCATCGCATTGAACAACGAAGGTAGAAAATACTGTCTTAGCTTCAGATAGCGCTTCCTTGTAATATGGATCTTTTTCTCGATCATATAAAGCAAAAGCAGGTGGGCTAAGCAGAACCAAAACTAAACCGCAGCCTAATAAACTTCCAGATCCAAATTTTTTTGTCATGAACTACTCCTTAGTTCCTGTTTGATATACACAGACAGCAGCTCCAGCTAAAGGTCTGGGTCTCAATGCTGGTCCCTGACGCCCTTAGGCAAGCAAAATTTTTCATCCATACCGCTATAGTTCACATAGGCGCTGACGAAAATCTTCCTAATTACTAGGATATCGGGTTCCCCGGTCATCCAACCGTGCGAGCTATAGAGCACGGCCAGATTGTAGCAGGTCTGATGTCGATTCTAGGGTGTGCATGGTTTTGCGCAGCCTGGCTTGACTAGCGTCTCTGAGAGACCCCATTTGGCTGTGAGGCCACTGACGCGACAGGCCGTTTCTGGCTGATAGCCGCCTGAACCAATCACTTCGTGTTTTCTACCCAAAGGCCTTACCTCCCATCCACCCCAACAATACCCCCACATACGCCTTCATAACTCAACTGGTCCCTGTGCCCCCCCAGTTCTACACTGGACGGCATCTGATCAACAGGGAGCACCCTCATGTCTTACGAAACACTCGATTACCAGGTAAAGGACGGCATCCTCACGCTGACCCTGAACCGCCCAGACCGTATGAATGCCTTCAACGGTGCCATGTGCCGTGAACTTATCGCGGCTTTTGATGCGGCGGATGCCGACGACAATGTGCGCGTGATCATCGTGACCGGGGCGGGCAAAGCGTTCTGTGCGGGCGCGGATCTGGAGAAGGGTGGTGACACCTTTAACCGTCACAAGCGCCAGAGTGAGCCTGAGGGGGACACGCTGCGTGATGGGGGCGGTACCGTTTCACTGCGGATCTATGAGTGCACCAAGCCGGTGATCGGTGCTTTCAATGGTGCTGCGGTGGGTGTGGGCGCGACCATGACCTTGCCGATGGATATTCGTATGGCCTCGACCAAGGCGCGGTTTGGTTTTGTGTTTGCCCGTCGTGGTATCACCATGGAAGCTTGCTCTAGCTGGTTCCTGCCGCGTCTGGTTGGCCCTATGCAGGCGGCGGAGTGGGTGTATACCGGTCGGGTGTTTGATGCTGAAGAGGCGTTGAAAGGTGGTTTGATTCGTAGTATCCATGAGCCGGACGAATTGCTGCCGGCGGCTTATGCGTTGGCGCGGGAAATTGCCGATAACACCTCTGGCATGTCTGCACTGCTGAATCGCCAGTTGTTGTGGCGCATGATGGCGGCGGATCATCCGATGGAAGCGCACAAGGTCGATTCGCGGGCGATTGCCTTTATGGGTGAGTCGGCCGATGCTCAGGAGGGCGTGCAGTCCTTCCTGGAGAAGCGTCCGCCGCAGTTTAAGCTCAGCCCGAGCAAGGATCGCCCTGGGTTCTACCCCTGGTGGGATGAGCGGCCCTTCAAGTAATCCCCCGTCTGCGCAGGTGCACACACTCCTTTGCACTTGCGCGCTTCGGGCGGGTCTAT
>TARA_R110000822_G_scaffold197407_2_pt1 | contig 16061 bp, 10 predicted proteins | sample TARA_R110000822 | Tara Oceans TARA_R110000822 (sample SAMEA4397666) | marine metagenome | biome: Polar Biome; feature: [SRF] surface water layer (ENVO:00010504); material: water (ENVO:00002006), including particulate matter (ENVO:01000060) such as... | depth 5 m | reverse complement strand
CGCGCCGCCGTTTCGCGGCGTCTGCCCACCGATGACATGACAGTTTTATTACAATGCCGCATGGCGCTAAAAAGCACGATCGCGGAAATGTTGGGCGGATCGCCCATTCGTCCCCTGCAGCAACATATGGAGAGCGTGGTGGCGTGCGTCGACCTGCTGCCCCGGTTTGTCGATGCCGTGGTCCGTGAAGACTGGTCGGCCGCCCGAGACTGGCGTGAGCAGATCGTCAACGGTGAGCACGATGCCGACCGCCTCAAGAAGAGCCTGCGCAAACAGTTGCCCACGCATCTGTTCATGGCGGTCGACCGGCGCGATCTGCTCGACATGCTGCAGATGCAGGACAAGGTGGCCAACAAGACCAAGGACATCAGCGGCCTGATGCTGGGCCGCCGCATGCGCATTCCACCACCGATGGTCGACCTTTTTGGCCGCTACGTGACCCGCACCGTGGCGGCCGCGCATCAGGCGCTGAAAGCCATTCAGGAACTCGACGCCCTGCTCGACACCGGCTTTCGCGGGCGCGAGACCGCCTTCGTCGAGGGGCTGTTGCGCGAGCTCGACGAAATCGAACACGAGACCGACACCCTGCAGGTCGAACTGCGCGAGCAGCTCATGTCGCTGGAGCGCGACTGGCCGCCGGTGGACGTGATCTTCCTTTATCAAATCATTGACTGGATTGGCGATCTGGCCGACCGGGCACAGCGTGTGGGGAGCCGCCTGCAGGTTCTCGTCGCCAAATAAGGCGGACGACTTCAACCATGGAATACGGATTTCTGTTTGTCGCGCTGGCCTGCGTCTTCGGGCTGTTCATGGCGTGGGGCGTGGGCGCCAACGATGTGGCCAATGCCATGTCGACCTCGGTGGGCTCACGCGCCATCACCGTCAAGCACGCCATCATCATTGCCGCCATTTTCGAGTTTGCCGGTGCCTATCTGGCCGGCGGCGAGGTCACCGCCACCATCCGCAACGGCATGATCGACACCACCTCCATCGTCGATCAGCCCGAGATTCTGGTGTTCGGCATGCTCGCGTCGTTGCTGGCCGCGGGGACCTGGCTGCTGGTGGCCTCGATCTTCGGCTGGCCGGTGTCGACCACCCACTCCATCGTCGGGGCCATTGTCGGCTTCGGCGCGGTGGGCATCGGCATCGACGCGGTGTACTGGTCACGTATTGGCACCATCATGAGCAGTTGGATCATCTCGCCCGTGTTGGCGGGGGTGATGGCCTACGGCCTGTTCATGAGCGTTCAGGCGCTGATTCTCAACACCGAAACGCCGTTGAAGAACGCGCTGCGCTACGTGCCGGGCTATATCTTTCTGACGGTGTTCATCACCGCGGCGGTGACCTTCACCAAGGGCCTCAGCCACGTCGGGCTGGGCCTGAGCGGCGTGCAGGCCTACCTGCTTTCGGCCGCCGTTGCCGCTGCGGCCGCAGCCGGCGGCGGCATGTTCATCCGCCGCTTGAAGCTGGACCCGGCGGCAGACCATCGATTCCAGTTCGCCAACGTGGAGCGGGTCTTCACGCTGCTGATGATCATCACCGCCTGTGCGATGGCCTTTGCCCACGGCTCGAACGACGTGGCCAACGCCGTCGGTCCGGTCGCCGCCATCGTCGGCATTGTTGAAAGCGGCACCATCGCCGCCAGCTCGATGGTGCCCCCGTGGGTGTTGTTGTTGGGCGCCTTTGGCATCGTGCTGGGGCTGGTCACCTTTGGCCAACGCGTGATGGCCACGGTGGGCACGCGCATCACCGACCTCACGCCGTCGCGCGGCTTTGCCGCGACCCTGGCGGCGGCGAGCACCGTGGTGGTCGCCTCGGGCACGGGATTGCCCATCTCCACCACGCACACCCTGGTGGGCGCGGTGCTCGGGGTTGGACTGGCGCGCGGCATCGGCGCACTCAACCTGTCGGTAATCCGCAGCATCTTCGCCTCGTGGATCATCACCCTGCCGGCGGGCGCCATCCTCTCCATCCTGTTTTTCTACATCCTCCGCGCCCTGCTTTCCTGAGCCACGAACAGACGGATCGCCTCAGGCGGTGGACGGCAGCCCATTCGGCACGCGGTTCGGCAATGCCAGGCGGAAGACCCGTTTCAGGGTCGTGCCGAACTGGCGGGTGAGCGGCGCGCTGTTGTAGGGCAGACCGTAGCGCGCGCAGATGGCCCGCACCTTGGGTGACAGGGCCGCATAGCGGTTGCTGGGCAGGTCAGGAAACAGGTGATGCTCGATCTGAAAGCTGAGGTTGCCGCTCATCAGGTGCATCAGCCGCCCGCCCTCGATGTTGGCCGAGCCCATGAGCTGGCGCAGATACCAGCCGCCACGGGTTTCGTTCTGAACCTCTTCTTCGGTGAACTGGTGCACGCCCTCAGGGAAGTGCCCGCAGAAGATGATCATGTAGGTCCACAGGTTGCGGATCAGGTTGGCCGCCACATTGGCCAACAGCACGGGCAGGAAGAACGGGCCGGCCAGAGCCGGGAACAGCACGTAGTCCTTCATCACCTGCTTGCGCGCCTTCTTCCAGAAGCCCTTCAGCTTGGCCCTGGAGTCTTGGCGAATCTTGCCTGTCCTGGCCAGTTGATCCAGCTCGGCGTCGTGCACGCCCACCCCCCACTGGAAGAACACCGCCAGCAGGGCGTTGTTGATCGGGTTGAGCAGATGCGCCGGGTGCCATTGCTCGGCCTCGCTCATGCGCAGAATGCCGTAGCCCACATCGCGGTCCTTGCCCAGCACATTGGTCCAGGTGTGGTGCTCCACGTTGTGGGTGTTCTTCCATTGGTCAGCCGGGCACACGGTGTCCCACTCCCAGGTGCTGGAATGAATGTGCGGGTCGCGCATCCAGTCCCACTGGCCGTGCATGACGTTGTGCCCGATCTCCATGTTTTCGAGAATCTTGGCCATGCCAAGACCGAGTGCGCCCATTACCAGCGCCGGCGGAAACAGGATGCCGCCATAGATCACGCCTCGGCTGGTCACCTCGAGCCGGCGCTGCAGGCGAATGACCTTGCGGATGTAGGCGGCATCTTGCTCGCCGCGATCGGCGATCACCGCTTCGCGCAGGGCGTCCATTTCCTGGCCGAAGGCCTCGATCTGCGCGGGCGAGCATTCGGGCAGGCCCACGGGCCAAGGATGCTGGCCGTGGACGGCCGTGCCGTTCACGGCGTGATGTGGGGTTTTGGGGCGGGTGTCAAAAGGCATGAGAAGGCTCCCGGAGTCGTGCAGCAGTGGGTGGAGGGGCAGGCGTCAAAGCGCCACGTCGACATCGCCGACCGGGGCGCAGACGCAAATCTGGATCAGGTCACCTTCTTCGCCGAAGGCCTTGCCGGTGCGCAGGTCACGCACCTGGCCCGACTTGAGCGACACCGTGCAGCCATGGCAGATGCCCATGCGGCAGCCGTATCGGGGACTGAGTCCTGCAGCCTCGGCGGCGTCCAGGATCGAGGTCGTGCCGTCGGCCTCGGCTTGATGGCCGCTGCCGCTGAAGGTCAGCGTGCCGCCGGTCGCCGGATCACCCAGCGTCATCGCCTTGGCCTGGAAGCGCTCGGTGATCAGGGGCTGAGCGGGCGTCGCGGCCCAGAGCGCCTCGGCGGCATCGAGCAGGGCCCCCGGTCCGCAGGCCCAGGCGCTGCGGTCCTGCCAGTCGGGGCAACGCCGGCGCAGTGCCCTGCCCGAAAAATGCTCGCCGTCGAGTCGGGTGAAGATCACCTGCAGATGCAACTGCGGATGATCGTGCTGCAACTGTGCCAGCGCATCAGCAAAGATCAGCTCGCTGGCGGCCGGGGCATAGTGCAGCCACACCAGATTGGGCAGCGTGCCGCAGCGCGCGGCCTCGCGGGCCATGCCCATCAACGGCGTAATGCCGCTGCCGGCACTGATGAACAGGGCCTTTTCAGGCAGGGTTGCGCCCCAGGTGAACGCGCCTTCGGCCTCGCTGATCTCCACCACGTCGCCCAGCTTCACGCCGCTGTTGAGATGAGGCGAAACGCGGCCTTCGGCGACCGCCTTGACGGTGATCTCAAAACAGTCGTTCACCGCGCCGGTGGCCGAACAGATGGAATAGCAGCGGGTCTGGCGTATGCCGTTGACCGGTAGCGAAACGCGTACGAACTGCCCCGGCCGGAAGCCGGTCCAGCGCCGACCGGGCTGCAGGCGAATGGTGGTTGCTTCACGGGTCTGTCGTGTGATCGAGACGACGCGTGCATTGATCGCGCGTCTGGACCACAGCGGATTGATCATTTCGACGTAGTCATCCACCGCCAAGGGCGTCGCCAGGCGCTCTAACCAACTCAGGGTTTTGGGGATTGATGTGAGGCTCATGATGTCTGCGCAACTGCGATAGTGAACGTATGTGCACCGTAAGTTGCATCTCCCAGCTTGTCAACACATGTTCACTATTGGTGTGCGTGCGTCGAATGCCTGTCCGCTGGACTAGACTCCTCACATGAAGCGCCTGCGCAAAAAACCCGTTGAAGATGCTGATGCGTCGCCACGCGACGGCCGCAAGCAGCGCACCCGACGCGCCCTGATGGACGCGGCACTCACCCTGCTTGAGGGCGAGCGCAGCTTTTCTTCTTTGTCATTGCGTGAGGTCGCCAAGGTCGGGGGCGTGGTGCCGGCGGCGTTCTACCGCCATTTCGGCAGCATGGAAGACTTGGGCCTGGCGCTGATCGACGATGCGTTTGCCGCCCTGCACGCCCTGATGCGCGAGGCACGTGCCGGTCCGCAGCCTGGCGAGCACCAGATCGCCAGTTCGGTTCGTACGTTCTTGCAATACGTCGACACGCACCGGCTGCAGTTCCAGTTCATCGCCAAGGAGCGCATGAGCGGCTCCACCGCCGTGCGCCTCGGCATTCGCAAGGAGATTCGACTGTGGGTCAGCGAGCTGGCGGCCGACCTTGCGCCCTTGCCGCCCTTGCGTGCGCTCAACGGTGACACGCTGCGCCTGGTGGCGGGCCTGGTCGTACAGACCATGATGGGCGCCACCGAGCTGTTGCTCGACGCCGACCCGCAAGACCACAATGAACGCGCACGGTTGGAAAGTGGCGCCGCCAAACAGCTCACGCTGATTTTTCTGGGCGCCGCACAGTGGACCGCAGACCCCTGAGCGCGCGCCACACGGCCCGGTAAGCCATCTTATTGATGAATAGATCAGCGATTGCTGGTAAAAAGGCGGCCCATTTAATCTTCTGGCCGTGATCTGGAAATGCCGATTATCGAATCAAAAGTCGACGTCAATAGTCCCGCGTTTGCTGCCAACCGGGCCAGCATGCTGCAGTTTGTCGCCGATTGGCGCGCCGTGGAGCAGAAGGGCCACGACGAGGAAGAATCCAAGCGCGCCAAGTACCACAAGCGCAAACAACTGCTGCCGCGCGAGCGCGTGCACCTCATGCTCGACCGCGGTTCACCATGGCTGGAGCTGTCGACCCTGTGCGGCTACAAGCTTCACGACGACAAGGACGGCTCGCTGGCCGGCGGCAACATGATTGCCGGCATTGGCTATGTCTCGGGCGCACGCTGCATGGTCGTGGCCAGCAACTCGGCGATCAAGGGCGGCACCATGACGCCGTTCGGCGTGCAAAAAACCCTGCGCCTGCAAGAGATTGCCCTGCAGCAGAAATTGCCGGTGGTGTCGATGATCGAGTCCGGCGGCGCCAACCTGCTCTTCCAGGCCGAACTGTTCATTCCCGGTGGCAAAACCTTCGCCAACCAGGCACGCCTGTCGGCCGCGGGCATTCCACAGGTCACCGTGGTGCACGGTTCCTCCACCGCGGGCGGCGCCTACATGCCGGGGCTGTCGGACTACGTGGTCATGGTGCGCAAAAACGCAAAAGTGTTTCTCGCCGGGCCGCCGCTGCTGAAGGCCGCCACGGGTGAAATCGCCGGCGACGAAGAACTCGGCGGCGCCGACATGCACGGCGGCGTGGCCGGCACCTGTGAATTTTTGGCCGAGAACGATGCCGACAGCATCCGCATCGCGCGCGAGATCGTGGCCAATCTGCACTGGAACGACCGCCGCCCCACCCTGCCCCTGCGCGAGGTCCGCGCACCGAAATACGACACCGACGAACTCTGCGGCGTGGTTGCGCCGGACTACCGCAAGCCCTTCGATTGCCGTGAAGTCATCGCCCGCCTGGTCGACGGCTCCGAGTTTCAGGAATTCAAGGCCGACTTCGACCAGCAAACCATCTGCGGCCGCGCCGTGCTGCACGGCCACCCGATCGGCATCATCTCCAACAATGGCCCCATCACCACCAAGGGCGCCAACAAGGCCGGGCAGTTCATTCAACTCTGTTGCCAGGCCAACATTCCCATCATCTATCTGATGAACACAACCGGCTTCATGGTGGGTACCGAGAGCGAACAGGGCGGCATCGTCAAGCACGGCTCGAAGATGATTCAGGCCGTTGCCAACGCCACCGTGCCGCAGCTCACCATTGTGATGGGCGGCAGCTTTGGCGCCGGCAACTACGGCATGTGCGGCCGCGGCTTCGGCCCGCATTTCATCTTCTCGTGGCCCAATTCGCGCACCAGCGTCATGGGCGGCGAGCAGGCCGCGGGCGTGATGGACATCATCACCCGCCAGAAATGGGAAGCGCAGGGCAAGCAGCTGTCCGACGCCGACGAGAAAATGCTGGCGACGATTCGTCAGGGCATCGTTGACCAGTTTGACCGTGAATCACACGCCTTTGCCGCCACCGCCCGCCTGTTCGATGACGGCCTGATCGACCCGCGCGACACCCGCCGCGTGCTGGGCCTGTGTCTGTCCGTGTGCCGCGAGGCCCAACTGCGCGAGGTGCAGCCCAACACCTTCGGTGTCGCCCGGCAGTGACGAGGGCCCTCAACACGCAGTCGCCCCGCGAGACCAATGCAAAGCACGCCTGACCGCGTTGCAGAAATCAACACGGGGCCTTGCCGCCGACCTTGAAAGAATGCGAGCCGCAGAGTGCGGCCACTCAATGAGAAACCCGATGAGCCGATTCACCAAAGTACTGGTCGCCAACCGTGGCGAAATTGCCGTTCGCGTCATTCGTGGCGCCAAGAAGGCCGGTTACCAGACCGTGGCCGTTTATTCAGATGCCGACCGCAACGCGCTGCACGTGCGCGAGGCCGATCAGGCCGTGCATATCGGCCCCGCGCCCGCCAAAGACAGCTATCTGCTGATCGACCGCATCATCGAAGCGGCCCGGCGCAGCGGCGCCCAGGCCATCCACCCCGGCTATGGCTTTCTCTCGGAGCGCGCCGAGTTTGCCCAGGCCATCCACGATGCGGGACTGGTGTTCGTGGGGCCCGATGCGGCTTCCATCGAGGCCATGGGCAACAAGAGCACCTCGAAGAACCACATGCTGGCCGCAGGCGTGCCCTGCGTGCCCGGCTACCAGGGCGACGACCAGTCTGACGCAACCCTGATCGCCGAAGCCCGCAAGGTCGGTCTGCCGGTCATGGTCAAGGCGGCCTCTGGCGGCGGCGGCCGAGGCATGCGGCTGGTCCATGACGACGCCGAGCTGGGCGCGGCCATCAAGTCGGCCCGCAGCGAGGCAGAAAACGCGTTCGGCTCCGGCCAACTGCTGATCGAAAAGGCGGTGCTCAATGCCCGCCATGTCGAAATTCAGATCTTCGGCGACCGGCTCGGCAACGTGGTGCATCTGGGCGAGCGCGACTGCTCGGTGCAGCGACGCAATCAGAAGGTGGTGGAAGAAGCCCCGAGCCCGGCCGTTGACCCGGCACTGCGCGAACGCATGGGCGCGGCAGCGGTGGCGGCCGCCAAGGCGGTCCACTATGTGGGCGCGGGCACGGTGGAATTCATGCTGGCGGCCGATGGCCAGTTCTATTTCCTCGAAATGAACACCCGCCTGCAAGTCGAGCATCCGGTCACCGAGATGGTGTACGGCGTCGACCTGGTCGACTGGCAGCTGCGTGTGGCCCAAGGTGAGGCCCTGCCCATGCGTCAGGCCGACATCGACGAAAATCGTTACGGCCACGCCATTGAAGTGCGCCTGTGTGCCGAAGACCCGCTGGCCGGTGACCTGCCGCAAACCGGGGACGTGTTGCAATGGCAAGCGGCCGGCGGAGATGGCATACGCATCGACAGTTATCTGGAAACCGGCGCCACCGTCAGCCCGTTCTACGACTCCATGCAGGCCAAGCTCATCGCCTGGGGCGAAGACCGCGAAACCGCACGCACCCGGCTGCTGAAGGCGCTGGCCGGCACCCGGCTGTTCGGCGTCATCAGCAACAAGGACTATCTGGCCGAGATCATTGCCCACCCTGCCTTTGCGGGCGGCGATTTCTCCACCGGGTTCCTGGCCGAGCATTTTCCACCGTCCCGCATTGCGGCCATCAAGCCCACCGACCAAGACGCCGCCATCGCGGCCCTGGGCTTCTATCTGGGAGACGCCGCACAACTTGCCGCCGCACACGGCCTCAGTGACGAGTTGATTGGCTGGCACAGCTCGCACGACACCGCGGCCGAGTTGGTGCTGCAGTGCCGGGGGGCTGACCACCAGGTCAACGTGAAGGCCGGACACGGCGGGCACTTCGACGTGTGCGTTGATGAACACACCTCGCTCGCGGTGCAGGTCATGGCGCACGATGCCGACGGCCTACGCTTCACCATCGACGGCCTTGGCCAGCAGGTGGCCTGGCAGCGCGCGGGTGACCAGCTCTGGATCGAAAGCAACGGGCGTTCATGGTGCTGGGAAGATCGCACCCTTGCGCCTGTCCAAGGTGCGGCACCCGGCTCTGACGGCCGCCTGCTGGCGCACACCGACGGCAAGGTGATTGCCGTGCACATCAAGCCCGGGGACCGCGTCGCCAAAGGCCAGACACTGGCGGTGCTCGAAGCGATGAAGATGGAATTTCAGCTCGGCCTGCCCGTTGACGGCGTCGTTGACAGCATCAGCGTCGAAGCGGGCACCCAGGTGCGCAGCAAACAGGTGTTGATCACGGTGACCGTCGACGGCTGACAGCGCCCACCCCCTGCATTGTTCGTCGGGTGTCTCGATGGACATGCCCTTTCGTGCGCCGCTTCCATTACAATCCGCGCGCCGGAGGGGTGGCAGAGTGGTCGATTGCGACGGTCTTGAAAACCGTTGAACCGCAAGGTTCCGGGGGTTCGAATCCCTCCCCCTCCGCCACAACAGCCGTGATTTTTTGGTTATAATCGCGTGCTGGGCCGGGTCGTTAGCTCAGCTGGTAGAGCAGTTGGCTTTTAACCAATTGGTCGATGGTTCGAATCCATCACGACCCACCATTTGGACAGTTAGCTCAGTGGTAGAGCATCGCCTTCACACGGCGGGGGTCACAAGTTCGAGCCTTGTACTGTCCACCAATTTGAAAATCAGAGCCCCCGGCGCCGCAAGGTTCCGGGGGCTTTGTTTTTGTTGATGTTTCTGGAACCACATTGGGCGCAAGTGCGCAATCGTATCGTTTGCACCCACGTCGAGATGGCGCGCAAATGTTGCGGATCGTGATGGGAGGTGCAATGGTCAAGTCATGGATCAGGGGCAGGTTGGTGCCAGAAGCGGCCCATGGCGACCCCGCGGTGTAAGCAAAGCGGTGTAAGCGAATCGACCGGCCCATCCGATTTCGAGCCGCCTGCACGAGCTTCGATGCTTGGCTCCCTCGCAGAGTGACAGCGCATTTATCTTGGGAGGGTGGCAGGCCGTAGTCAGATCCAACTGAATGACGTTATGTGCCCAGAATGTTCCGAAGCAAATCCCAGAGGGATTATATGTCACTGAGTGATGAAGTTAAGGCGGCAAGAACCGAAATCGTTGCCGATGGATATGAAATGTCCATAGGCGAAGTGATGAATCTATATAGGGACAAAGAGCTCTTTATCACACCAGAGTTTCAGCGTTTGTTTCGCTGGGATGTTTCCAGGAAAACGAAATTCATCGAATCTCTGCTTCTGGGAATTCCCATACCGCCAATCTTTGTGTTTCAGCGGGACGACGGTGTCTGGGAGCTAGTCGATGGCCTTCAAAGGCTCTCGACAATATTTGAGTTTACGGGAATCCTAAAAAACGAAGACGGCGATATTCAGGCACTCTCTACTTTGGAGGGCACTCGCTATTTGCCCTCTCTAACCGGCACGAGATGGGAAAGTGATGATGATGAAAAGAGCTTGCCGGGCCACCTCCAGATTGAGATCAAGAGAGCTCGTCTTCGCGTTGAAATTTTAAAAAAGGAAAGCGATCCAGCAGCGAAATTCGAGCTCTTTCAGAGGTTGAATACTGGTGGGGCCGGGCTTTCTGAGCAAGAAGTAAGAAATTGCGTCGCGGTTATGCTAAACCAAAAACTCTTTCAATGGCTCAAGGAAAAGTCAGCGAACGCCGATTTTAGAGCTACCGTAGATCAAACGGGAACAGCTCGGGACAAGCAAGCTGAAGTCGAACTTGTGCTTCGGTTTTTGGCTTTCAGGAACGTCCCGTACATGCCAGGCCTTGACGTTCACGAATACCTAGATGGCGCATTGATGAAGATTGCAACTGACGCGGACTTCGATCTGGCAAAAGAGGCGATAGAATTTAATCGAACCTTTGCCCTAATAAATCGAGCACTTGGTGATTCGGCCTTCAAACGATGGAATGGAAATGAGTTCAGCGGCAAATTTCTGATGTCTGTGTTCGAGGTGGTAGCCACTGGAGTTGCCGCCAACATCGAACGGATAGAGAGTTTGGAAGACCCAAATGCCTACATCCGTCAACGATGCATCGATTTGTGGGGCGACGCAGTCTTTCAAAAAAATTCTGGGGCGGGGGTACGAGGAACTACTCGTTTGACAAACCTTCTTCCCATGGCAGAGAGCTTCTTCCAAAAATGAAATTGAGGACACTGGATAATCTTCAAGATCGGCTGGACCAAGAGTTTGGTTGGCGAATAAAGGAAATTGCAGAAATCAAGCTAGCACTCAAGTCTTCAAGAGGCTTACGTGAGGCGACTCTGATTCGAGCTGGCATACCACTCCTCTATGCGCATTGGGAAGGTTTTGTGAAATCAGCAGCTGAGGCTTACATAGGATTCATTGCCCTCAAGCGACTCTCACTTGGCGACTTAGCCAGTAATTTTGTTGCGCTTGCGGCCAGAACGTATCTCGAAGAACTAACTCGCTCAAATAGAACAAAATTACATATAGATGCTGTTCAGTTTCTAAGAACTCAAATGGCTTCTCGAGCAGAACTTCGCTACAATACTAAAATCAACACACACTCAAATCTCAATTCGGATGTGTTTGAGGATATCGCCACCACGATCGGGATTGATCAGGCTCGCTATCATTCACGTTATAATTTTCTTGACTCGAGCCTACTAGCTCGAAGAAACTCAATCGCGCACGGAGAGCACCTAGATCTTGATATCGATGCGTACAGTGATCTTTCTGACGGGGTAGTAACCTTATTGAGATGGGTTAAAACTGACATACAGAACAGTGCGTCTCTGGAGATTTTCAGAGTAGTGGAAAAAGGGCCAGGGCCTGAGGTTTCCCGACGAGTTTCATAGAAATGGGCCAGGGTCGAATTAAGTCAAGGTCCGCTTTGGGCTGTCAGAGATCCTAATTGCTGTTCGTCCCTTCTTTTGCGATGCCGCGCCCGACAGGCTGAAAGTCGGTGTTGAAGACCGCGCGCAGGCTTGCCTCGGGCTTACTTATCAGTTGGCGGCGGCGTTTTCCTCTTGGTGAAGGGGTAGCCACCGTGTAACTTGCCGTCACCCTCAGGCGGAAGCAGCAGCGAGAGCATCATCGTTACTCCGAGGATCACCACTGTTGCGATCAGCGACCAGGCAACCGGAATCTTGTAGAGATCAATGAGCAGCATTTTGGTGCCGATCACCACCAGCACGACGGCCAACCCGTAGGGCAGCAGGTGAAAGCGCTCATGCACCCCTGCAAGTAGAAAATACATCGCACGCAAGCCAAGAATTGCGAAGACGTTGGAGGTCAGTACGATGAAGGGATCAGTCGTGATGGCAAAAATCGCCGGTATCGAATCGACCGCGAACACCACATCGACGATACCAATCACCAGCACCACCAAGAGCAGCGGCGTCGCCACCCTGACGCCGTTGATCATGGTGAAGAAGCGCTCACCGTCATAGTTCGGCGACACCCGCATCCGGCGCCTAAGCCATTGCAGCGCAGGGTTGGCGTCCAGATCGGGCTCCTGCCCTGCGGCCCACCACATCTTGATGCCGGTGAACACCAGGAAGGCGCCGAAGAGATACAGAATCCAGTGGAACTGTGCGATCAGCCAGGCGCCAATGAGAATCAGAATGCCGCGCAGTACCAAGGCGCCGAGGATGCCGATCATCAACACCCGCTTCTGGAAATCGGGCGGTACGGCGAAGTAGGTGAATACCATCAGGAAGACAAAAATATTGTCGACGGCCAAGGCCTTCTCGACCAGGTAGCCGGTGATGAATTCGAGCGCTTTGGCGTTGGCGAGCGCCTTCGCGGCCGGGTCATTGCCCAGTCCACCCAATTGCCACCACAGCAGTCCGACAAAGACAAAACTCACCGCAACCCAGACCAAGGTCCAGAGCCCCGCTTCGCGCATGGACACCCGATGGGCGCCCTGACGGTTCAGGAGTAAAAAATCGACCGCAAGCGCGACTAGAACGAACGCCGTGAACAGCGACCAAAGCAGTGGGGAACCGATCGAAACCATGGGGGGCAGATCCTTGAGTGGTAGGCACGAGTCATAACAACCCAGTCCGGTCTTGCCACCCAGTCGACAACCCTGGTCTGAGGCGCCGGAAGCGCGTGCGCTCCGTGTTGACGACACATCAGGCGCCAAAAATCGAGCGCCAGCTACTCCCCGTATCAGTGAATGTAGTAGAGCAGTGGGCTCGTTACACGTCAATGGGTGAACTGCATGGGTTCTCGCCGAGGCAGGAGACGTCTCCTATATCGTTAGATGCCCGCTTCGGGCTGACTCCCGCCGGACTTGGCCCGTCCAGGAACCACCAAACTTTCGTAATTTTTTCTGGGGCCGATCAGCAAGGCTCAACGATCAGCGCCCGCTCGCGCATCGGTCTTTAAGGCGCGTCGCCGACGATGCTCCGCGCAGCGGCAGCGGCGCCCAGTGCAGCAGCAGCTGCGGCGCCAACGGCACCCCCCCCTTCGTTGACCGGCACCGTGATGAGCGCCCCAGGGACGGCGGTCGGCGTCGGGGTGGCGGTCAACGGAGTCGGGGTCGGGGTCGGCGCCGGAGTCGAGGCGGGCACGGGCGCCTGGGGGACATTGGGGGTGGGCGTCACGGATGGCGTGACGGTTGGCGCCGGACCCGTTGTGGGGGTCGCGGTGGGGGGCGCGGTTGCGGTCGCTGTGGGACTTGCGGTTGCGGTGGGGGCTGTCGTTGGGCTCGCGGTCGGGCTGGGGCTGCTCGACGGCGTGGGCGTGGCCAGGACGAGCGACCGGAATTCCGGCGGAATGATCATCTCGTAGGTCGAACCCCGAGCACCTGATCCATCGACGCCGCTGGGCCCGCGCTGCTGACTGAAGTAGAGCCGCGAGCCGTCCGGCGTGAATGCGGGACCGGTGATTTCGCCCGAGCCCGCTGTGATCTGCATCAGCAACTTGGCGGGCTGGTTGGGAACGATCACGTAGAGGCGCATGCGATTGCCGTCCTCGGCCACCAGCACATCGCCAGCGGGGCTGACAGTGACGTTGTCCACGTCATCAAAACCCACCTCGACCTGCATGTTCTCGTTGTCGAAAATCAGTTCCAGCAACTGATTCTCGATGTCGTAGGCGTAGACCCGGTTATCGCCCTTGGTGGCGAAGAACATCACACCGCGTGTCGGCACGGTGCCCTGCGTGGGCGTCTGGCGCAGCGCTTCGGGGACCTCGTAGTACCAAATACCTTCGCCGCCCGGGAATTGGGTTCCGGCCGAGGTCAGGGTCGGCAGTTGCTGCGGTAACAGGGGCAACGAAGGAAGCCTGAAGACATTCACCCAGCTCACCCGCTGGGCTTCTCGCAGCGCCTCGGGTGGAGGCGTCACGCCGCGCTCGAAGCCCTCGATCTGCAACACCTGCAACTGCCCATTCTCCAGCGCCAGCCGGGTCACGCCATTTGGCAGCAGGGTTTGATCGGACGCGGTGGTCACAAAGCGCCAGAAACGCTGGCTGCCGCCGTCTTCGGTGAGATAACAGACGTGATTGAGGGGATCAATAGCCGCCGCTTCGTGCGGGAAGGCCCCCAGCGCAGGCTTCTTCACGGCATCGGCCGGAGCGCCAAAGGGATCGCATTCCCAGACTTCGCCGTTGCCGGTCTCCTCGCAGGAGAGCCAGGTCCCCCAAGGGGTTGCACCGCCGGCGCAGTTGTTGCGCGTGCCCTCGAGGATGGGATAGGCGTCGACAAGGTTGCCGGCCGCATCAAAGCGCAGCGCGCCGACCCCGCCTGGCGTGTCCTCACTGTTGGAGACGTAGACCCAGCCACCATCCGCAGCGGAGGGAAACACCGCACCGCCATCGGGATCGATGTTCCAGAGGTAGCCCTGCGCGGTGCCGCTCAGCGGATTGACGCCCTGCCGCGCGACGCAGCGCACCGAAAAACCCTCCGGCGCGTTGACACCATCGTCGACGCCGGGCAACGCGCCGCCGGTCAGCGTCACCCGCTGCACAGGGCCGATCCCGGCAAGGGGCCCTACCGGCAGACTCAGCGCGGCGCCGCCTTGGGCGCGGGCCCGCCCCATCCAGGCCGGTGTCGCCAACGCGCCCAGTCCCAGAAACAGGCCACGCAACACTCCACGCCGCGAAAGCGCCGGCAAAGACAAAGGCTCGGACACGGCGATACTCCCCAAACCGATTGATCAGCCCGGCACGATAGGCGCCGCAAGTGACCGCTTGGTGACGTTGGCGCCATCGTGCAGCGGCTGAGGCTGCCGGCGGCCCACATCCAAGGTCACGTTCGTCGTGCGGAATGCGACAACGCTCAGGAACGGGGATGATCGTTGTGACGTGAGGATGAGCAAGGGCGCCGAACATTGCCGAACATTATTGCCGGCCAATAATTTTCAGTAATTTCGACCTGCGATTGGAAGCAGGGTCACCGCGGGCTCTCGACGCCAGATTGGGGGCCCACTCGCAGTGTGAATGGCGAACAGGTGGGGCAAACGAGGCGAGGCCGGGCGGGTCTGCGCAGAACGGTCTGCGTGAATGTCGCAACCGGTTCAGTCGATGCGCCGGCTCGGTGCATCAGGGTTGAAACCACGTTTGAGACCCGCTCACGGCGAGGCAATGAGGCCGATCGTGCCGCTCATATTCCGCAGATTTCGTGTTATGTTTTTTGGGTCGCGAGCCTGAAAAAAAATATCACCCTGTCGGCAACAGAGCGACAAGGGCCCAATCGTCACGGAGGAGAGAATCCATGGCTGTGCTAGAGCAATCCAAGCGGGATGCGTTTTTTATTGGCGGTGAGTGGGTCAAGCCCTCCACCTCGAAGCGTTTCGAGGTGATCGGTGCCAACACCGGCGAAGTGATCGGCAGCGTGCCTGAAGGGGCAGAAGCCGATATTGATCGTGCGGTCGTGGCCGCGCGCGCCGCATTCAACGGCCCCTGGGGCCGCACGACCGGCACCGAGCGCAGCGCCTTGATCAACCGATTTGCTGACGCAATCGAGAAGCGTTCTGCCGAAATCAGCACCGCCGTCAGCTCGCAGAACGGCATGCCCATCAGCCTGTCGACGCAGCTCGAAGGCGCGTATGTGGTCGGCCTGTTGCGCTATTACGCGCACATGGCCAGCACCATGCAGTTTGAAGAGCGCCGCCCGTCTCCCATGGGCTTCGACACGCTGGTCCGCCGCGAACCGCTGGGCGTGGTCGGCGGCATCGTGCCGTGGAACTACCCGGTGCTGCTGTCCATTCTCAAGATCGGGCCAGCGCTGGTGTCGGGCTGCACCCTGGTGCTCAAGCCTTCGCCCGGCACCGTGCTCGACAGCTACATCGTCGCCGAAGCGGCGCAGGAGGCCGGCATTCCGGCCGGGGTGATCAACTGGGTGCCGGGTGATCGTGAAGTGGGCGCCCATCTTGTGTCGCACCCCGGCATCAACAAGGTGGCCTTCACCG
>TARA_R110000822_G_scaffold309096_2_pt1 | contig 16080 bp, 27 predicted proteins | sample TARA_R110000822 | Tara Oceans TARA_R110000822 (sample SAMEA4397666) | marine metagenome | biome: Polar Biome; feature: [SRF] surface water layer (ENVO:00010504); material: water (ENVO:00002006), including particulate matter (ENVO:01000060) such as... | depth 5 m | reverse complement strand
TTAAGATTAAAGTTATCCCAATACGCTGATTTAATTAATGTTTCTTCCATGATTGTTTATACGTTAAATTATTTAAAAGGTTTCATTTTATATTCACTTCCGAAGTAGCTTTTATCGAATATTTCTTTGTTTTTCTTTTGGATGTCGCGCGGATGAAGTTTCTTACCTCTTAACTTCTTTATTGCCGTTATCTCACTCTGTGTATGTTTCATACTAAATCACTTAATTTAACTCCTGCTTTAGCCATCGCTTCTTGACAATTGTAAACTATCAATTTTAAAGTCTCTAATCTAAATGCTCCATCTTGACGATATACTGTTTTACCAAACATGGTTCTTATCTTCTTAAATCCTTCAATATCGTCCACGCCGTCAATTAAGATAAATTTGTAAATATTAATAGTTCCATTCTTTCTAGTATGTACAAAAGTATGTAATTGATTACCTGTTACTGACTTATTTTTGAAGTGAAACTCGCCGATTATTTTATTGTTTCTTATTTTCATATCCACTTATACTTGTATTTATTATTAAAGGTTACAATTTTGTTGGTTATTTTTTACTTGTTTGTTTATTTTGTTTGTTAACCTTTTCTGCTAGGATAAGATTTGAGCTTGTGAGCTTGGTAAAGGTAGGTGTTTGACGACCTACTTCTACTCATCTGCTGTGGTTGAGTTCTCGCCCATCGCTTTTGGCTGACTAGCGGAAAGTGTTTTACATCCACTCTAATCATTTAAAAAGTTTTATTATTTATACTCGGGGCAACCTACTATTAGCCACCTACCTTTCGACATAAACTAATCGCACCCCGATTGTATCTCTATTTCACTATACGAAGCTATATTTAAAGGTTTAATAGCACACAACCACTTATGTAGTTGTCGGATCACCAATCGTATTTTATATTTATAGTATTCATAATTAAACAAAACACAAAACCCTACCAAATAAATTTAGCAGGGTTCACGATAGGGTCTTGCTCGGATAACCGAAAAATCTTTAATTATAATTTACTTATTTTAATAATCAGAACCCTGCTAGAAGTTATGTACTAAAATAGTATGCCTCAAATTTACAAATAATTTCTTTACTACCAAATAAATTTAAAAAATAATTCAACTTTGAGTTAAAAATATTAAATTTACACAAGCTTTCAAATTTGTGTGTTACTAATTTCAAAGATTATTTCTTGTTTTTGTCCAGCAGAACTCTCGTTTATTCGGGAGTTTTGTTTTCTTCCTCAGTATCTTCAGGGAATTTATCTAAGTAATCATCTATTAATTTATATACTTCGGCAGGTTTAGCAGTTGCAAAAGCAAAAGAGCCATCACTAAATATTAGTTCAGTATAAAACTTTTTATTTTTATTACCTTTAGGTATAAAACACTTAGGTAATAGTGATTGTAATGCCACTTGTCCCATATTGAAATAAGCCACTCCTACTTCATAGCCTTCAACAATATGAGCTGACATTTTTTGCACCTCTGTTAACTCTTCATTCTCCTCGAATAAACTAGCGTCTATCGGGAAATAAACTTCTATTTCAAACCATTTTAGATGTTTCATCTCTTAATTCTTTAGCTTTATTTTCATACCAATTAGCCTTATCTAAATCTCTTTCAATAGGCTGCTCAGGCTTTTCTCCTAATCTCATTCTATATTTAAAAGCACACATTTCACAATGAGCGATATAAGCATCTTTGCCCCATATATCTATCATCATTTCAAACACTTCTTTACTTCCTTTCTTGTAATTACTAGGATTAATGTAGTCATATTTTTCTTGTCCCGCTACTGATTTTATCATCTTATTTTATTATTATTCTACCACATTGACTGCAATAGTTTGGTTTAGGTAACTTTATATCTTGATAACACTTACAATTCTTGATTTGCGAATCGCGAATTAACTTTAGTAACTTCTTGAACATTAGTAAACTTTATTATTAACTATTTTCTTATTATCTAAGTAATATTCACCAGTTTTTATATTCAATTCTACATAGCTAAAACCTAAGTTCCATTTATTAATAGGCATAAACATAGGATGTAACTCACATAAGCACCCTTGAGAATGTACATTAATTAATCGGTTATTCATTGTAGGTTCTGAATGTTGACTAGTACGGTGGTAATGTCCTACTAAGGTATCTTCTAAAGTTTTATTAAATGTAGCTTTAGCAGGATTAACACCGCCCATTCCCATTAATTCGTGTCCATGCAAAACAGTTAATTTACCTAACATAATAGGTCTTTTATCCTTTACAATATCAATCTTTAACTCTCCAAGTCTTAATATAATTTCTAGTTGAAACTCTGGCATATCAAAAATCTCTGGAGCTTTGGCGTATAAAAACTTTTCCCATCTTTCATCGTGATTACCTAATTTATAAACTATTTTAGTCTTTGGAAAATGTAACCTTAATGATTTTAAGAATGATTTAACGGCTTCAAACTCATGAGTAATATTTCTATGTCTCCAGTCCTTTTCATGTCGGCTAATATTAGCAAAATCAATTAAATCCCCATTAATTAATATGCAATCAACTTTCTTTAATTTACCGTAATCTAAGGCGGCTGTGATTGCCTTATTATCTTGATATGGAAAATGTAAATCTGATAGTATTAAAGTTCGGGATTGCTTAATCTCATAAGGCGTAAAATCATTTTCATAGCTTTGAGGTAAATCGTAATGACTTAACCTATGCTTTTGATTTTGTGATTTATCCTTTACTACACTATTACCATTACTACCAACAATAGACCTAATCATACTCCTAATAGCTTCAGCGTCTTTAAAGCTTTTAATATTTTCTTTTAATATCTTTCGAGATAAAGAACTATAATTAGCATCTGGAAACTTTTTCAAATACTCACGAATGATTGTATTTTTAATTGTTGGCTTATGAGGCATACTTTTATGTTTTACCAAAAATAGGGAATATTTAATTAACAATTATAAAGGCGTTGTTAATAATGAGATAAGTTTTTTAATAAACATTGTAACCTTTTATTTTTTTATACGTTAAACTATATAAATCAAAACAAAAACGCCATGAAAGAAACATTAGCAGAATTAAAAAAATTAGCAGAAGACTCTATAGAGTTTGCTAAAAGCATCAAACAGCCAAGCGGGCATACTTCATTATGTAACTTGATAAGTGTGTATATGAATGGATCAGACTACTCAGTTACATTTACGCCAAACGACATAGCCTCTTATATTGAAGTTACTTTATACTCAGGTAGAGTAAGTGTACCTGTAGGAACGTCAGAAGTTGATTTACAGGAAGCTTTCGTAAGATGTAGAACTTCTTTATTAGAATTTAAAGAAAGCGACCTTGCAGAGAAAATAAGAGTTAATAGCCTATTCGCGGTTGATAGAATCGAAAAGCTTAAAAAAGAATTAGAATTATTAGAAAACACTAACCAATAATATAAATTATGAAAACTAAAACAGAAGTAGTAAGTAGCCAAATAAAGGCATTAGAGTATGATACAGAGACTAATACTCTTACTGTAACATTCAATCAAGGTAAGCAATACGAATACTCTGATGTATCCGAAGAAGAGTTTAGAAAGTTAGTTGACGCTGAGAGTATTGGAAAACACTTCAACTTGCATTTTAAAGGAGTATATCCTTGTAAACCAATATAAATTATTAAATTTGTAATTAGGTAAAACTATCGTTCTTTATCTTTTTTAAAGTTTAACAACTATCAGCAGAGTCCTCGTAACTATTCTAATCAGTGGTTAATTAAGACAACGAGTAAACTCTGCTGAACATTGTCTTTTCGTCTAACTGGCAGGACGGCTCACTTTGACTGAGCAAATCGTGGTTCAAATCCATGAAAGACAACTCGTAAGTGGTTTCGGTGTAACGTCCGAATGTTTACCTGTATAGGTTTATAAAGTTCAAAGTGAATGCTTGCCCATTAAAACCATGGCGGTGGTAAAAATAATAGGAGCTAACGATTCCGTGGATGAGAGCTAAGTGAATAAGATTCATCCTATTGTTTTTTTTTAACTCAACTTTGAATTATTTTCTATAATAATTGTAACCTTTCTAAATCATTTATCGTATAACCTTTTAAATTAATAATTATGAAGAAATATAAATTAATAAAAGAATATCCTGAAAGTCAAAAGGAGGGAACTGTATTTGTAGCCCACAATGAAATTAATGCTGTTTTTCAAGCAGAAGGCGGCGGCGCTGTTATTTATTGGAATACAATAGAGAAGTATTCAGAGTATTTTGAAGAAGTAAAAGAAGAAAAGAAATGTTCTAATTTGAACGTAAAAGAAGTGACAAAAGAAGAGCTTAATGAATTAATTAAATTAGCTGATGAACCTAATTACCTTATTACTGCTTTTAGAAGTATAGAAGATAAAGACTCAAGATTTGATAATAGAATAGTTAAGATAGAGTCAAATGGAAAATACGCAAGGATGTTTACTTGTGATGAAATGCTTAAAAATCCGCCGTGCGTTGAATCTGGAGACTTTGAAATATACTCAGTTAAAAACTCTAAAGGAGAAGAGTTTACTATTGGAGATAAAGTGTATTTTGAAAATTTTGAAATGAAAGGAGATGTTTTTGTGATAGATAATTTCTTTATAAACAAAGCAGATGTTGTATTAGCTAGAAACGGTGCTAATAGATATGATATTGGCGAAAACATAAGAAGTATAAATAAAGTTAAAACTCCAATATACACTACTACTGATGGTGGACACGTTTACAAAGGAGAAAGACATAATGGACTTTATCTTCTAAACAAAGACTTGACATTACCACAAGACCCATCTGCGAGAGTTGTTTATAGCTTTAACATACTAGACGTTGAAGTGTGCAAAAGATACTTAACATTCACTTCTGAAGAAAACAGAGATAAATACATCAAAGAGAATACTCGTAAACCTGTTTTTACTTCGACGGATGGTAAAGAGTATTTTAAAGAAGATGAAGGTAAAAAAGAAATATGGCATAATAATAATTGGATAGCTAATTGGAGATATTTTAAAATAAGTTCACTACATCCTGACACTGAATATTACTCTACGGCAGATGCTTGCAACGAATACATAGATAATAACAAACCTAAATATAGTTTGGCGGATATTGAAAAAGTGTTAAATGGAATAATAATTTCATTCAAACATACAACCAAAGAAAGTGTAATTAACGGACTTAAAAAATTGGGTAAGTAGTATATGATAAAGAACCTAAGAGGATACCAACAAGAAGTAATATGTAAAGTAGAAGATGCTTTAAAATCAGGAGTGAGCCGTCAGTTAGTCTGCATGGCAACTGGATTAGGTAAAACTTTCACAGCAGTTAAAATAGTTGAGAAACTACAATTCAAACGTATTTTATGGATTACTCACAACGAGGAGTTAATTCAACAGTCAGGACTTGCTTTCTTAAAAGATAAATTCGATGATACATTTGCTAAACACGTTCAGGATATAGGATTCCTTGATTGGGTAGATAAGCATAACTGTAATTTCGGAAACCACACAGGAACTTTTAAGATGGGAGCTATTAAAGCCTCTGTATTTAGAATTAATGCAGAAGTTACCATGGCATCAGCTCAGACTCTCTATAGAAGATTAGATAAGATTCCATTTGATTATTTCGATTGCATAGTGGTGGATGAATGCCATTTATTCATGGCTAAAACGTTCTTACAGCCATTAGAATACTTTAAACCTAAATTACTATTAGGACTTACCGCAACCCCTCACAGAGCCGATGGATTATCTCTAGGCAACATATTTGAACAAATAACCTATGAATATAATATCGGACAAGGCATTAAAGATGGTTACTTATGTGAATTAGATGGAATAAGAGTGCAGACAAACGTGTCTTTAGATAATGTAAGGACAACCGCAGGAGAACTTAATCAGAAGGACTTAGCGGACGAAGTAAATATTCCTAGACGTAACCAATTAATTGTAGATAAATACAAGGAATACGCTGACGGAAGACAAGGTATTTTCTTTTGCGTGGACATTCAACACGCTTGCGACTTAGCTGATATGTTTATTGAAAATGGTATTAGCTGTAAACCTATTGTTGGAGATGAAGAATATACGCCTGATAGAACTAAAACAATCCAAGATTTTAAAGATAGAAAGATACAAATATTAACTAACTGCCAAATCTTAACTACTGGTTTTGACGAGCCGAATGTAGGAGTTATCGGTAACGCCTCTCCTACAAAGTCTCTTACTAAGTATATGCAGTCTGTTGGTCGCGGATCAAGATTAAAAGATAAAGAGTTCGTAGATAAATTTGGACAAAACTGTGTAATCCTAGACTTTGTGGATTCAAGCTCAAGGCACAAGTTAATTAATACATGGACTTTAGACCAAGGAAAGAACTTAGATGATAGAGTATTTTTAACTCAAGATAAGAGAGACTATATATTAGAAGAGAGAGCTAGAAAGTCTGCTAAGGTTGAAAATTTAACTGATAAGGATGAGAGAATAGTTTTAATACAATTACCTCCTGCTAAACAATTTGGATGGAAGAAGATGCAAGAAGCAGCTACATCCGCGCAGTTGAAATATGTATCTGATTTAGGACATGATATTCAAAATAATACTTATACTAAACAACAATGCGCGGATATTATATCTTTGGAACCTTGTAATAAAAAAGAGTTAGAATATTTGAAATCTAAAGGATATGATACTACATTTGCTACAAAAGGGCAATACGGAACGATATACTACGAATTAGAAATGAAGAACAAATGGAAAAAGAAGTAGATAAAACAAAAGTATGTTATATCTGTAAGAAACCTACAGACTATAGCCTACACCCAGTATTTACTTCTGACATGGTAATTATCAAAGGAATAACACAATGCTTTAAATGCCTAGCTAATAAATATAAAAACAAATAAATATGAAAAAACAAGAAAAAAAGTCGGCGGATACTCCAAAAGAATTAGTAATAGAAGGCTCTATTAACTACAAACTAACTATATCTGAAGAAGGATATGAATTAGAAACATCCAATACTATTAATAACGACATAGCCGCGATGCTTCACTCAAGAGGAGTAGTAGAAATGATTAAAAAAGACTCTGAGATGACTAAGAAGTCTCCTATGTTTAAAATGCTAGGAACTAAACAAAAGAAGATGTTTAATGATAGATATGATAAATTAATCCACGCGGCTTATATCTTAGAAAAACTATCTGGAGAGTTATTAACTAAAGCAATGATAGCAAATGATAAAGAAGCATAAGCGTGAACTTAAAATATATAACGGTAGAGTAAAAGTATATGTAGATGGATATGTTATGTTTTCTTTTAATCAGATTGACTTCTTAGGTTATTACGCTTACAAGGACGATACTTCACTCTATGGATTAGATATTTATTTGTTAAGAGAAAAAGCAGGTGCGTCCACGATGGAAATTTACTTTAAAACTAAAGAGAATTGGCTCGAAATGCTTAAATTACTTGATACTCATTTATAAAATATTAAACATGACAAAACTAGAAGTAACACAAGAAGGAGAAATCTTTATTTACAATTTCACTTTGGCGGATGGAACTAAGAAGCAACAAAAGTATTCTAAGACTACTCACGAAGCTATTAAAGAGTATTTTAGTAAACCTAAGAAAGAAAAGAAGAAGCCTGCAACCGCACCGACACTTGAAGAAGTGAAGGAGTATTTTAAGAAAGAAGGCTACCAAGAAGATACAGCCATTAGGTTCCATAAGTACTATGAAGCATTAGATTGGTACGATAATTTAGGTAAGCCTGTTTTAAGATGGAAAGGGAAAGCCATATCTAGTTGGATGAAACCTGAAGCGAAACTTAAAGTAGAAGTTAAAAACACATCGTCATTTTTTCAATAACACATGGATTTAAAAGAAAAAGAAAGAGAAGTACTTAATTTATTTGCGGATAATACTGACTTATTTGTTAATTGTGAACACTTAGTATTTGAATCACTATGGTCCACGAACTTCAATAAGGTTAAGTACAAGATTATAAAATACAACCATGATAAAGGTAAGAAATCAGACACTTACCTTCTGTCTAATATGCTTATTAAGGCAGGGTGTAATAAGAAAGAAATTGGACTTGAGGTATCAGAGCCTAATTATAAAATAGCTAAAAACGTAGATGAGTATGTTAAAGATATTTTCGATGAGTATTCTAAGCGACAATTAACTCCATTACTTCAAAGAGTTCACTCTGAGCTTAGTTCTGAATTAGGGGATGTAAATAGTTGTCTTGAAGATTTAAAGACGGCAGTGAATGATATAGAGAGTATTAAGAATAATCTATCTATTGAAAGAAGCTCTCAAGATATTCACGAAGAAGCTTTAAAAGAATTATTAGATGCTCAAGGAAAAGAAGGAGAATTAATTGGTTATTCTTATGGATTAAGAGACTTGAATAAATTAACTTGCGGAGCAAAGCAAGAGGTAATATTAGTTATTGCTCCTCCTGCAGCTGGTAAATCTACGTTAATGGTGCATATCACTAAATCCATAGCGATAGACCAAAAGAAACCTGTATGTATATTTTCTTTAGAGATGCCAGCTACTCAGTTAATGAAAAACATTTGGGCTAATGCTTTACAAATTAATTCTTATGGAATAAGAAGCGGAGGATTGTCTGATGAGAATTTATTAAGAGTAAAAAACTTTAAATCTTCACTACAAGATAATTTAGTGATAGACGATACTCCTGGAATCACTTATCAGTATATGGAAACTAGAATCCGTAAAATGCGTAAAAAGATACCATTAGACACCGTTATTGTGGTTATGGTAGATTACGTTCAGATTATGAGAAACATTCCAGAGGAGACGAAAGGATTTAGCGAAGAGGCTCAACACGGACTACGATCAAACGGATTATTAGAATTATCTAAAAGATATAATCTTTGCTTAATAGAATTGTCTCAGATAGCTAGAGAAACAGGAAAGAGAGAGAATAAAGAGCCTTTATTAAGTGATGCTAAAGGTTCTGGTTCATGGGAGGCAAATAGTGTACAGTGTTGGGCCATATTTAGACCAGATTACTACGAAAAAGACCCTATGGATGGAGATATTTCACTTAAAGGATTGTGTAAGATAAAAGTACTTAAAAACAGATACGGTAGCATTGGAGATATTTACACTAGATTTAAAGGTCACTTATCTTCATTTGAGGATTACGATATACCAACTGACGGATTAATAAGAGGAGGCGCAAGTGGAGACGAGTTCTAAGGTAGACTTTAAATCACCAATAGGATTAGCACTATCCGCTATATGCCTAAAAGAGTTCTATAACCTATACGATAATGAAGGTTGTGGTATAATAACAAACACGCACTCAGGAGCCATGCTTTACGATTTACTTAAATGGGCAGGTAATGATATGTCTATTGATGAAAATATCAAGAAAGAAGTATTAGAGAATTGTAAAGCAGACTACTTAGTCATCCAAGATAAGAGTATTAAAGATAAGGATAAGCATAAGAAGATATATCAAGACTACTGTAAATGTAAGATGGCGGAGATATGGCTTAACATTAAAGCTGATGCAGATAAAAGAGTGTTTCCTGATGAAATACCTATTCCTAAATTAGATGCTCAATACCATAAATTTAGGCTTAATAGAGAAGAATAAAAAATAATTTGATTATTTATTCAATTTTTTGTAACCTTATTTATTTTTATACGTTTAACTATTAAAATAACACACCATGGCAAAGAAAGAAAAAGTAACACTACAAGAATTGATAGTACAAACTCCTGAGTTAAAGTCATCTATTCTTAAATTTGAAAATGTAAAATTACAACTCGACAAGGCGGCGGAAACCTGCCTGCAAATCAAAGTAACTGATGAGAATAGTTTAGCTGTTTGCGAGAACCAAATGGGTAAAGTGAATGAACTTATCAAAGCAGTAGAGTCTGTTAGAGTAGCTGAAAAGAAACCTTACTTTGAGAAAGGTAAAGCTATTGACTCGGCGGCGGCTTATGTATCAGAATCTTCGGAAGAAGCATTAAAGCATCTTAAAAATGAAAAGATAGCTTGGATTAGATTAAAAGATGCTGAGAGAAAAGCTAAAGAAGAAGAGTTGGCGGCTATGGCAGAAATGGGTATAGAACCAGTTATTGAAGAAGCTCCTATTGAAATAGAAGTTATATCTAAGGTGCGCCGCCCATGGACTTATGAAATAGTAGATATTAACTCAGTTCCTAAAGAGTTCTTAATGGTAGATGAAAGTAAAGTAAAAGAGTATCTAAAAGCTAATTCTGAGTCATTAGAAGATGGTAAAATAGTAAATGGTATTAAGTATTACAAAGATTTAAAAGTAACTGTATAAACTATGCTAAACGCTCAACTACTACATAAACTAAAAGAGAAGCATCCTAATTACACGGAAGCTCAGATAAAGATTATTATCATGTGGCATATTGGAAGAATCAATAGTATGTTTTCTAAAGCCGAGACATTCAAACTAACCATTAATAAGTTAGGAACTATCCACACCCACGGTAACGCAGTAAGTGAACGCAAAATAAGTCTAAGAAAGTACCATAAGAAGAATATGAATAAGGTTAATAATTTTACAGACGCAGCATTATTATTTTAAATTCCTTGCATATTTTAATCAAAGTGTGTAACTTTACATCAAGAAATAAAGTATAAATAGTATAAACCATAAAAACAAAAACAAATGTCAAGAAGTAACGGAATAGAAATTCAAATACCACATATCTCCGAAGTAGCTTTTAACATTAAAGGAACTAACAAAATGTCTTGTTTTATTGGTAGTTGTATTTATAAGATTACTTCTCCAAGTGGCAGAATTTATATAGGGCAAAGTAAAAATATCGAGAAGAGATTATCTTATTACTCAGGATTACAGTGTGTGGAGCAAAGAAAGATTTATGCTAGTTTAGTAAAATACGGATGGGAAAAACATACATTTGAAATATTAGAAACTTGTTCTTATTCTGATATTGATGAAAGAGAAAAGTATTGGATTTCATATTATAACTCTTCATCTGACGCGAACTTAAATATATTACATGGTGGAAAAGGATCAGCAGGAAGAGTTTGGACTAGAGAACTTAGAGATAAATTAAAAGATGCTAATATTGGAAGAAAACAATCTGAAGAAACTATACAAAAAAGAATTTTAGCTAATACTGGAAAGAAGAGAACCGAAGAAACTAAGATGAAAATTTCAGAAGCAAATAAAGGTAAAAAGCGTAGTCAAGAATCTATAAATAAAATGATTGCTTCTAAAAAAGGAGTTAAGCAGTCTAAGGAACTAATAGAAAAGACTAGACAAAGAATGTTAACTAATAACCCATTTAAAGGAAAGAAACATTCAGAGGAAACTAAAGCTAAAATGAGAGAAGCTAAAGCAAAGAATAAATTAATAAAAAACAATTCAAAAGTATAAATCTAAAACAACAAGTCAAATGGAAAACAACCAACAAGGTCGCAGAAAACCAGACAACCAAGTGTTGACAAACCCTGCAAAATTCTTTATTCAATGGAAGTCTAAAGATGAAGCTTTTATCTATTACAACAAGGATAAAAAAGTAGATGTAAAGATGCCTAAACCTTTCGTATTCATTCCTTTATCAATGGCGTACACGCTTAAAGGATATAATCAAAAGAAACAGAAGTCTTATATCGCAAATGAGATTGAGAATATCGAAACTGATATTTTAAGTATTCGCTCTTATGATGTAAGTAAAAAAGCCAACACTGAGTGGACAGGAACATTCAAGGATTTAAAAGAGGTAATGGATGATAATATCAAATACACAATCTCCCTGTACGCTGCTATTAAGTCTAAGAAAGGTGAAATGACTCTAGTAAATTTACAGTTGAATGGCGCGGCTTTATTTCATTGGTTCGAGTTTGCTAAAAAGAATGATATTTGGTCAAACGCTATTAAAGTGGAAAAAGATACTGATGAAAAGAATGGCGCGGTTAAATACAAAGCTCCTGTTTATGAATTATCTTCTATTAGTGATGAGGACGATATTGAGGCGGGTAAATTACAAACAGAGATTGAGTCTTACTTAAAAGAATACTACGCTAAGAACAGAGCTAGTAATCCTGCGCCTAAAGTAGATGAAAATCAAAATAATGGGCTGAATGCTAAACCTGCTGCTAAGAAAGCGGAGTCAAAACCTAAAGTTGATGAGAAAGAAGAAGTGTCTGAATCTGAGTTTGATCCAAACGAAATAGAAGACGATGATTTACCGTTCTAATTTAATCTAGCAATTCTAAAGATTGCAACTTATATTACTCTGTGTAGAAATACTCAGTCCTAGTTCACTAGAGTCGGCAAAAGACAGTACAATCTTCGGCAGTATAAGTAGATTTGATAGCAAGTAGCCCGAAACACATTTTAACCGAAACGAGTTGGCTACTTGTAAAAACCAATGATTAAATGAAAATAGAACAAAACATAACAGGAGAAATATTTACATTCTTTACAGGAGTTTATAAAGAAGCTGGTAAAGAAATATACAGGAAGTCTATCTGTATTGTTTTATATAAGAGAATGATATTAATTAACCTTTGGAGAGTAGAATAATATGGCAAATATTCAAATCCGTCACTTTGGGAGAGTTCTACCAAACGGAAACATCTCATTCTATAATGTAGAACTTTGGCAAGAGCAAAGAGAATCCTTAGCAGGAAAAGAGTTCGAGTTAACTATTAAAGAGCGTCATAAACGTCCTAGCGTATCTCAATTTGGATATTACTGGGGAGCAATACTAAAGACTTGTCTACAGAATGAATCTTTTAGTCACTATACAACGGTTGAGGAACTGCATAAAGAAGTAATGGCTCCAATGTTCCTATGCTATCAAATAAGAGTAGTAGTAGGTAAAAAGAAATACGATAAACACATGGTAAAGAGTCTAACAGAGTTGAATAAGAAAGAAACATCAGAATTTATAGACAATGTTTTGAACTTTGTGGCTCAAGAAGGAGTAATAGTATTGTCCCCTGAGTCTTATACAGATAAATATTATAGAGAAATACACGTAAAAGAATAAATATGGACGGAATACAATCGCAAATAGAAAATTCAAGTGAAGAATTATACAATGTCGCCGAAGATGATTTTATAGATTTAATGAAGTCTTTAACTAAAATAGAATCTGATAAATCATTAACTTTTATTACAGGAATCGGCGGACTATTAAACTTTGTATTCCAAATTTGGGGTAGAAGAAAATTACCTCGTAAAATGAAGAAACACATTTACTTTACTAAAAAATTAAGAAAACAATATATACCTCAATACTATAAAACAAAATAAACATGAAACCAACAGCATCAATCGCTAAAGAAGCAAAAACAAAAGACGGAAGAAACATCATTGTTACTATTGATACTTTCAAAGAACCAATAGGTAAAACCGCCGATGGAGATTTTCATAACCTCCAAACATTTGTTGATAGAAAAACTAAAGTAGAAATCGGAAGACTTACTTTTCCTAAAGCTACAAATGATTTACTAGAGAAACAATTAGATATAGCTATTAACAACATAGATGAATACTTAGATGTCATTAGTAAAGGATAGTAAAGTCTTAAAGAAGCATATCCACGACAGGCTGAAAGAGTTATATCCGTCCAATGTAGGATTTGGATTTAAGAACTCGGCGGTTGTGTTAGATGCTTCTGAAAGACGATTCAAGATAGCTCCAGAGCAGTTGTCAAGATACTTTAGTGATAAGCCTCAAAAGAATACACTAAGTGAAGCTCAGATTATATGGTTAGCAGTAAGATATGGTATTAATATACAATTACTTGTTACTTCTCCTAAATTTGATGAAGCAGAGGCTCTTAAAAAACTTAAATTAATATTTGGATAATGGAAAAACAAGAAAAGAAAATCGGAACCGCAACTATTGATATTAACGAATACGATAGGCTAATGAGTATAGAAAGAGATTTTGATTTAAAAGTATCAGAAAACACAAAAGCAGTAAAATTTTTAAAAGAGTTCTTTTTAGCGTTTGACCAAATGGAAAAAACTCACTCGTATTCATTTTCTGATAATGTTATTACTGCCATGGGAATAAGTTTATACATAAAAACATCTCTTGGAGAAATTAGATTAGGTAGAGGTAAAGACAATATTAAATTTTAACTATGCCACGTTGTAAATCATGCGGAGTCAAGTTTACTCCTACTAAGTTCCTCCAAAAATTTTGCATGGCTAATGAAGAATGTACGGATGCAGCTATTCAATTTGTACTCGAAAATAACCGAAAGTTAGTAGAGAAAAAAGAGAAAAAAGAGTGGAATGAGAAGAAGTCTGAAATGAAAGTTGACACCCACGCTAAAGAATACAAGAATAGTCTTCAAAATGAGATAAACAAGCTGTCCAGGATGATAGATTTAAAGTTCGAGTATTTAACTTGTATTGACTGCGAAAAGAACTACGGTAAACAACAAGATGCAGCTCACTTTCACGGACGAGGTTCCAATAGTACACTTAGATACCATTTACACAATTTACACTCAGCTAATAGCCAATGTAACCTATATAGTGATGTTCATCATGTAAACTACGCTAAAGGACTTGAGAAGAGATATGGTAAAGAATATCTTATGTACGTGGAGAATCTAAGAGTAAGTATTAAAGAAATTCACTTGACTAATAAAGATGTGGTAGAGAAATTAAAGATAGTTCGAGATATGATTCGACACTTCGATACTTATCAATTCGAGTCTTCTTTAGATGCTAGAACTATATTAAATGGATTAATAGGAATTTACGATAAATAATTCAAACTTGAGTTAAAAACGTAACCTTTTACATTAAGTATCGTATAAACTTTAAATCAAAAATAAATAGCCATGACAAAACTTAACAAACTATCCACAGAAACCATTAGAGATTTTGAAGAAGTTGAAATAGCTAATAAAGATAATCCTAATCTAATATACGTTAAAGAACCTAATTCATTCTCTACTACTAAACAGTTAGATAGAATACTATCAGATGATATTCAACAAGTCCGCGATTGGAAAAACAAAGTCATAGAAATCCGAGATAAACACAAAGGAAGTGAACTTTTTGTTATGTGGGATTTAGAAGCAAAGCGGATAGTTGATTTTTTATCCAATTTATCTGAATAATATTTTGATAATAAATACAAATAGTTTAATTTTATAACCACAAAACAAAAAACAAATGGCAAAAACAAGTAAAACAACAGTAAGAGTCGCTTGCTTAAAAGCATGGATGATAGAAAACAAATTCCCTAAAGTTAAATTATCAACAACACAACCTACTACCTATGGAAAGTATTAATCAGCAATTAGCAAAAAGAATCCAGGCAATTAAAGTGCCATTGGATTTAGTTAAAAGTAATGTAAACGTTATTCCATTAGGTAAATCAGTTCTATTACAGCGCGTTAAAGGCGGAGAAAGAAAGTCTGAAACAGGATTAATTATTCCTGATGCAGTTAGTACTCAAGAGTTCACTGCTAGAATCATAGCATTAGGCCCTGAGTGTTCTGATTATCTTAAAGTAGGATTATTAGTAATTTATAATTCAATGGCCAACCTAGAGTCTATTATCAATGGTAAGCCTTATTTAATGACACACGAGAGTTCTATTTATTACATTGTATTAGATGAAGAAGCTCAAGTGAAAGCGGCTCCAGAGTCAGCGGAACAGAAGCGTAGAAATGCTAAAATCCAAACCCAACAAGCTACATTAAAACGCGTAGATAAAGCTCAAGCTAACCAAGAAGATGCTTATGAAGAGAAGTTGAAAGCTAGAAAAAAGACAATTTTTACAGTTTCCAAATCCTCTAAAAATAAATAAATGAGCAAAATATCTGCTGAAGAACTAGCAAAACAATTAAATGGATTTGATGTAAATGATAGCTTTACAAAAAGCGTTATTAATACTGCTAAATATAGTAATCTAGTCATAGTATCTGCTATTGGTGACGATACTATAATATTCAGTGGTTCTTTAAAAGATGAGTTTGATTTACTTCACGGCGGACAGATATTCATGGCTAAAGAAGGAGATGAGTTTGTCCC
>TARA_R110000822_G_scaffold72875_4_pt1 | contig 16097 bp, 14 predicted proteins | sample TARA_R110000822 | Tara Oceans TARA_R110000822 (sample SAMEA4397666) | marine metagenome | biome: Polar Biome; feature: [SRF] surface water layer (ENVO:00010504); material: water (ENVO:00002006), including particulate matter (ENVO:01000060) such as... | depth 5 m | reverse complement strand
GAGTTTATGGTGAATAATTCATTGTTTATGCTATCATCAGTATTTGTAGGGATTTCAGAGACAAAGGAAATTAATTGTTTTTCTTGATTGAATAGTACTCTAAATTCATTAATACCCCCTAAATTTTCATTAATATCTCTAAGGATTTGATTTATTAAATCGATTAATTTACATTCTCCTTCTATGGTATTTTCATCCATGGTTTTAGCTATGTAATTTATATCTAAGTAAACTCTATCTAACCTCCCAAGATTTTTATTACCCTCAACAAAAAATTCACTGTTATGTTTGTTTAAATTGGATAATATACTATTTTTTGTATCTATAATCTCAACATAAGAATCAAATGCTTTTGTTGGAATTTGGGTCCAAATATCATATGGGAAGCTTTTAAAAGGGATTATTATTTTGGAAGGGTCTGAAGACATGTTTCCAGGATAAGTTGCTAAATAGGTACTATCTTTTGATAGTCCTGTTTGAAGTTTTTCTAAAATTAACTCTTCTTGATAGTTAAGATCGAAGAAGATATAAGGTACTTCTTTATTATTTTTTAAATTTATGTGTTTAGTTATTAATGAGATTAAATACCCAAAAGTAATATAACAAAGATCATTATACTCTCCTGTTGATTCTTTATCTGGGTTTTTAATTAAAAACACACCATTCTTAATTATTAATTTTTTCTTGTCTTCGAAACCATCGATTAATTCTTGGTCATCTATTTTTTTATATATTGGAGATGGGAAATCGTTAATCACCCCAGACCCAACAGATACTTCCTCTGTAATGTTATTTTTGAAGAAATTTTTAATATTAAAATAAATTGTTTCAGGAATACTATCTTCAAGCTTATATTCTTTCTTTTTAGTAATTTTACTATAAATCTCGTATAATTCTTTATTAAGAGAGGTGGATTGGGAGTTACCTAATAAAAAGTTCCCACTTTCTTTTGCTTCTTTTAATTCTTCTTTTAATTCTTCTTCATTTTCACCCAAGTCTAATAGGTTTAGTGGGATGACATTAGCTTTTAAAGATGAGATAATATCACCACAACCTACTAAGTTTACAGTAATATCATAACTCCCATCTATGTTGTACTTCCAACTATATTTAGTAATTTTCATAAAGGCCCCCTCATAATTACCATGCCATTTTTCTTTTTCCTGGTAGATTGTGGAGGATAAACTGTAATGGTTTATATCTTTAGAGGTGTTCTTATTAAATAGTTCTTGGAATGGGAGGGTTTGATAGCTATATATATCCTTTCCGGCGTATTGCATTTCTCCTTTACCATCTAAAAAAACACTATGACCATACTCTAAAAGTACAGTATATCCTGGCCTTTGGAATAAAACATCTATTATTTGAAATTGGGCTCTACTGAAAGCTTTTACTGAAACTGTGGCTTGGGATAAAGCTCCATCATTTCTATATGAAAAATCCATATTAGTAATCCCTGGCATAGGTTTATACCCCTCCCCATTACTAGAAAATAGTTGATCCCATGAACCAAAACCATAGGCTCCCCCAAACATTTGAGGAGATTTTCCACCTGCGATAGGGTTAGGGTTAGGGGGTTTATTTATCCCTGAATAAGGTTTATCTCCTTTATCATTATTAACTCCACCAAATAAAACAAAGTTTTTTGCTAATTCATCATTTTTAAAAGATTCCATATTGGAGAATAAATCACTTTTTTTCATTTGATCAAAAACCCCATCTTCACCTTCTCCACCCAAATTAACTGAACTTGCTAATCGTATCCATGGAGTACTTGTTAAAAATGCTTTTGTTTTATTTCCAGATGAAAATCTTGATGTGTGCTCTCCTAGAGCTTCTTGTCTTTTTTTTACTTGTGTTCCCACAAAGCCTCTAAAACTCTTACCTAAAAGACCCATTTATATTCTATTTAAATTGTTATAACTTATTATAATATCATTAATGTTAATTGGTATTCTTAATTGAGTACCTGGGGGGATAGAAATAGAGCCAAAATTTACTTTATTAGGGTTAGCTGATGTTATTATCCAATATAAAGAAATATCTCTATAAAATTGGTTAGCTAATAAATCTAATCTATCCCCAAAATCAGTTAAAACATAAATGTCATTCTCACTTAAGGGGATTTCGGGGTAAAAGGTAGTCTTAAAGTAAGTAGAACCAATATTACCTACATTTTCATTTGTATTTTTTAATTTTGATATATTTGAATATCTCCCCATTAGTTATTAATTATGTCTGAGTGTGTATTTTTAGTAATTATTACCAGCTCCGTTAGCTAATGAAATAAAACGATTATTGCTTTGTTTTTTTGCATTTTTACTTACTTGAGGTACAAAATCTTGTATGGGGGTAAATGAAAACCCTGATACTTTGATGATATGGGGTAATTCTTTAACAGTGTTATCAAATGATCCATCATCATCAATAGCTATTTCCCAAGGTGATTCCTGCGGGATAGTATAAGTTATTCCTTTTAATATTCCAACTTGATTATATAAATATCCTCCCACGGTTAAACGTACTAAATTTCCTTGCATAAACCCACCTTGAGAGTAAGAAGGAGCTAAACTTGATGCTAGGTAATTTAATTTTTTATACATTGGAATTAATTCGGCTTTTGATTGAGCCGCTACTGTAAAAGATAAATCTATGGATCTTCCAAATCCTTTATAGTTATGAAATTTATCAGCTCTACCCACATATTGAGTTTCACCCCAATCTGCTGTGTAACTATCACTAAAACCATCAATGAAAGCTCTAAAATTCATGAAATTACTATTTCCTGTAGAGTCATTATTGATAATTCCTATACTAAATTTACATAAATCATTATATTTTCCACTATGATCTGCTACTGGGGCATTATATATTTCGGATGCTGTTATTTTGTCTAATGCAGATTTGTTCTTAATATTTACACCGTACTTGATTATATTTTTGGGTTTCCCATCCTCATCTAAAGAAGATCCAGGATCACCTGAGTTTACTCTATTTTCTATTATATTTTTGATATTATACCCACCTGTTACTTGTCCTAATACTTTTTTATCTGTGGGAGCAGTAAGTATTTCTCTAAAATCTTGAATTTTTCCTTTAACTCTATCAGATTTTACTTCACTAATTTGTTGTTGGGTCCAAGTAGTAGCACCTAAAGTATTAGATTTAAGTAAATCTGATGTTGGGTAAACTTTATCAATTTCTGTGTTCTCCCAAGTTATTCCTCCTGTTTTGGAAATAACATCCGCTAAAATTATTGATCTATCTAAATTATATTCATTTAATATATCCCCATATTTAGTTTTACCTAAAGGTGAGTTAAAATCTTCTGTTGGATTTTTAAACTGGGATATAGATCCTGAAAAGAAATAATTAGGCTCATTCTTTGCCCTTAAATTATTTTTTCCGGTTCTTTGATCTGCATATCTTATACGTGTTTTTCCTACTCCTAATACTGAACCTGGACCTCCAGGATATTCTATAATGCTATTTCCTAGATTAAAAATTTCACCACTATTTCCTAGGAGGTTTGTTCCTAAAGTATTAGCAAATAATAACTGTTCTAGTCTATTTTCAAATTCAGCTTCATTAAGTTTTACCCTATTTTCATATCTTTGAAGTCCTAAACCCGGGAGTAATCCTCCTTGTACCACTCCAACCATAGGGGAAGATGGATCTAAACCAAAAGTATTAAGATGAGTTCCTGTTATTCCTACACCTGCTTGTCCTATAGTAGAAAGAGGTGTATAAATTCCTTGATTAACTTTATTTCCCCCATACCCCGGACCTGATGAAGCTTCAGTGTGAACTGATAATCTTGATAGTGTATTCTGTTTAGCTGTAAAAAGTAACCCAGTTGGGGATTTTAAATCAAAAAACATTTGAGTTAATCTACTTACATCTTCAGCTGCTCTTATAGGAGCTAATATTCCCCCCCTTAACAAAGAGTCAGGCCCCCCAGTATTTAAAATACTAGATTGATCACTATCTTGGTTGGGGATTTTACTTTTTATGTAGGGTTGGTTACTAGAACCACCTCCAGGTCTATCCCTTCCAAATTTAAGTGATTTAAGATCGGTTTTTAGGTTAATTAAGGCCATATTTTATGTAGGGGGAGTAAGATCTTGAGCTCTTCCAAGAAGTTCAGGATCTATACCACTATTATAAGTTCCATTCTTGAAAGTATTGTTAATAGATATGGTTGTTGCATCTTTATTGGCAGATGTAGGTTTAACTCCTTCTAAATCTAAAGTAGATTTGTCTGGTTTTCCTGGAATGTTAGGATTCCCATTTATAGAGTATTCATAGTGTAATTTTGATGATTTGAAATCTGGAACAGTTGCTGTCCCCCCATTTAAGTTTGATAGTGTTGATTCACCTGATAGCAATCTATTTTTTAAACTCATGATTATATTATATTAATGTTTATTATACATATTAGAAGGAAAGTATTTATCTATTAACCCCCTATTTTAAACTCATTCAGTTGGAGAATTTTGGGTAAATACTCTCCTATTTTATTTGAATCTAACATAACAACCCCACCTTGCTCTACAGCCGAAATAAGTTTCTTTAAGTTAGCATTTACTTCAGCCATTTCATTGTTACTTGAGGGTGAAGTTGATTCATTGTCCCCAAATACTGAATTTAATCCTATGGCTACTGTACCTAAAGCTGTTAATGCTAGTAAAGCTGGGAGGGCTAGGGTTCCTGAAACTGCTATTAATGCTAAACCTGCTCCTATCCCTGCCAATGCCGGTCCTAGAAGCATAATAGGTAATATGTTATCCATACTTATAGTACTAAACATAGTAGCAAATCCTTGGGTTACAGATGTTACTACTGTAGCAATTCCTTTGAAGATTGTACCTATTACTCCCCCTATTGCTACAATAGCCGGGGTTGCTAGTTTTAACCCAAAGCCTATTCCTACTGCTGCGGCCCCAATAGATAAAATTATAGGGATAGCAGATGCTGCTGATATTCCAAATTGTCCTAAAGCTCTACCCGCTGCTATTAAACCTGTCCCCATTGTGCTGGAGGAAGCAGCTAATACAGTTTGGGAGGAAGCTAATCCTGCATTAGCACCTGTAAGAGCTGCTGTTGCTGTTGTATTTAATACTATTTGTGTACCCATAGCGATAAACCCCATTATTATTCTACCTGTTATGAGTGCAGCTAAAGATACCATCACACCATATAGAACGACTGTGTTATTTAATATTGGGGTTATATAAGTTAAAAGACCTCCAAAGGCTTGGGTGATTTTATCTACGGCATTTGAAATTTGTTTTTGTACTGTCAGTCTTTTAGCTTCTTCTTCACCAATATCCGCAGCTTTTCTAGCTTGCTCTGCTGATAAGCCTCCCATCATTTTTTGATTAAATATCATTTTAGACATTTCCTCTCTATTCATACCCATAGCTTTAGCTACAGCTTCTTGTTCAACTCTGTTACCAGAAGCAAAAGCCTGCATCACTGTTTGATTTTTCATCAATTCTTTAGCTACTCCCTCTATATTATTCATCAAAGCATATTCTCTTGCTTTTTCTAAATTTATGGATTTACCTGTTATTAACTCAGCTTCTAATTCAGCTGATATTGAGGATTCAAATTGGAGGAGAGAACCTGCTATATTGTCTACTTGGGCCAGAGAAAGACCTAACTCTCTAGCTGCTAAAGCTGCATCTCGTATTTTTCCAGGTTGACCCCCTAAAGATAAGGAGATTGAATCCGAAACATTACCTATGTCATTAAATACATCTTTTACACTTATTCCTACTTTATTGGTTTTTATGAATTCAGAAGTTGCTTTAAAAGTATTACCCGTCACTGTTGATAACTCTTTACCACTTAATTTTGCGAATTTTGCTAAGTTAGCAGCTTCTTTAGCTCCTAACCCCATATGTTCTGTTAATTCCCCTACTTCAATAATTGTATCTTCACTAAAAACTACAGCAGCATTTACTCCTAATTCTTTTGATAATTCAACAGCTGCTTTCATATACTCAGCAGTTGTTAATAGACTCCCATTAAATAGTCCAAACTGTTGGATATTTTGCCCAGTTTGACTTCTAAATTCTTTTTGGGCTGCTTCAACTTTTAGAAAACCCGAAAGAAGGGCTGTGAATATAACTGCGGGATCTGCAATTGATTTGGATAACCCTTTAAAAGCTGTTGATATACCTTTACCTAATACTGTAAGTTTATTTCCATTGGATACTCCTTTAGCAATAGAATCAGCTAAAGCTTCCATCTCTGCTTGCACCTCATCTAACTTAAAAGCAGAAGCAAATTTACCTGCTACAGTATTTAAACCTTTAAGCATATTACCCCCAACACCCATTAAGTCATTAGATTTTTTACGTTCTACTAATTCTTTATTTATTAAATCTATAGAATCTTGTTGAATTTCAAATCCATTAGCAGCTCCCCTTAATAATTCTTCTTCTTGTTCATTTATTTTCCCTAAATATTTTAAACGATTTAAAGTTTGATCATTTATTTTACCATCAAATTTACTCCCCATTGTTTTCTTTGCTAAAATCTTAGCAGCATCTTCTAATTCAACTTTAGCAAAAGAAGATTTTTCGTAAAGTTTACCTAATTGTTTATCTGTTAGTCTCCCTAATCCTTCCTCTTGTTGGGCTAATTTAGTGGTTGCGGAGATGAGTGAGGACATAGCATCTCGAGCATCTTTTACTTTATTAACTTTTTTACCTAAAGCTTCATTTAACGATGCAAGGATATCACGTTGTTCTATGTACTTATTATTATCATCAGCTATACTCATTAGAATATTTTGTTATAAATATTGGAAGGCATCATTTCTTTGATGCCTTCGTAGTATAATTTGGAGTTGATTTATTGGATGATTTGAAAAATTCAGGGGATTTAACCCTACCATCTTCACCTATTACGGATTTTGAGGAGGAGTCTCCCGCTTGTGCTTTTTTCTGTGCTGATGCTTCATTTTCGTAATGTTCCTTCATTTTATTAAAGGTAAAGTTACGTAACCAAATAGGCATATTGTAGATAGTATGGAAATCATAACCGCCATTACTATGAAATACTATCTCATGTATTTGAGTAAATAATGAAACTCTATATTGAGGCGTCAGGCCAAAAAAAGTTGACAGTTATAGGGATTTCAATATCTTCTACCCCATCCATTAAGTCAACTTGAGCTGTTAAATTAACATCAGGTTGATTATCTGCAACGTGTTTACGGAATGATCTAGCGTCTTGAGCCAGGAAATAAGTGTCTACAAACTCGCGAATCGATTTCCTATCACTGTCCCCGTTAACCGAAAGAATCATGTGTTTAAGACGAGTAGATACTTCTGGTGAAGCATTTTTATTAAGTTTTTTTAATCCTCTTAATTCTGCCTCGATTGCCATTTCATCTTTATGTGTTAATAGCTTATATGTGATTAAGGTTTCTGAGGATGGAAGAGTAAAGCTAAATTCATTTTGACCTTGTGAGATTGAAGCCTCATCAAATGGTTTATTATCTAATAAAGATAAATCTACTGTTACTTTTTCTCCTTTATACTCAAACTCATAATCTTTACCATACCCTAAAACACGAGCTGCTATCATAATAGCATTTTTATCACCTACAATTAAATCTTGATAATTGATTTCTGATACAATTAAGGATTGTAGTAATTTGTCTAATACTACACCCTTTTGAATGTATGATTGATTTGAAAGAATATCTTCTTCTTTAGCAGTCATATACTTCATTTCAATTTTCCCACTCGATAAAGGATTATCCTCAGAGTAAACTAGACCCTTTGAGGGTAATTCGATAATTTCGGTAGGAAATTTAAATTTACTTTCTTCCATAGTTTTGGTTTAAAATAACTTGTGTTTTTGCAATAATACGTATCAAGATAAAAAAAAACCTGACCGTAGCCAAGTTTTTTTAATTTTATTTGAAAGTATTTTATTAGAAGTTTAATACTGCATAATCAATAGAAAGACTTAAATCTATTGTTTGTGCTTGATCTGTTGTATCCCAATCGAATCCCTTAAAAGTTGAATCAAGAATAAATGCTCCTTTTAAAACCCACTCGGAAACAATATCTCCAACAGGTCCTAATACATTAATTGTTAAATCTTTTTTATAGAAATCAGAATATCCATCTCTACCTGTTACAGACTCATGGTGTAGTCTTACCCACTCCATTACAGCTTGAGCTCCAGAAGGTGTAATTGGATCAAATAAGGTTAAATTTACATTTTCCCATTTTGATTTTCCTTTTACTTTTCTTTCAACATTTATATGGTTTAGAGTTACTGCTCCTTGGGTAATTTTTATATCACTTACCGACTTAATCATGAAGGAAGGAATACCATCCACATATAATACAAACCTATTTGCCTGTTTTGGTTCAAATGCTGTGAAAAATATTTCGTTGGGATCTAATACTGCCATTTTTTATTATTTTATTTTATTATAAATATTTACGATTTAATTTTTTACGCCGGGAAAGTAGCTCCTGTTGGTAAAATATTGAAATCTAGATAAATAAATTCTGCTGTTTTTGTTGGTTGGATATAAATCGCACCCACTAATTGGTTTCTATCAATTACATCTGCTGTGTTATTGGTATCATCCATTACTACTTTAAAAGCATATAAACCTTGTCTTTGTTGAACATTCTCCAAATATGGATTTACAGTGCTTAAGAATGTATTTCTAGTAGCTCCTGAATTTTGTTCAAATACTAAGTTGTCTGATACTTGAGAAATGTAAGATTTAAGTTCAATTAATAATCTTCTAACATTAATTCTATCCAACGCTGTTGGTTTAGTCTGTAATGTTTTCTGACCAAATACTACAACTCCTTTTCCTGGGAATGTTGCGATTGGATTAACTTTACCTGTATATAATTCATCTCTATTAGCTTGAGTTAATTTTCTTTCAGCTTGTACTACTGATCCTAAACCACCTCTATTAATACCTGCAGGTGCAAACCATGCTTCAGCTGAATTATCATTTGAAGCGTATACTCCTGGGATTAATGTTGAAGCTGGAACCCATACTAATTGTCCTGTGTTTGGATCTGTAACCATAACCCAAGGCCAATAAGCAGCAGCATATGAAGTATCTAAACCTGCAGCTGTTCCTGTTATTGTTGTAACACCTGATCCATAATTTTCAAGATCTACTACTACAATTGCGTCTCCTCTACCTTCAATATTTGAAATTAAAGTATCTATTGCCGTTCCTTGTGTAGTACCATTAGATTTAACTAACCCGGGGGCTGTTATTACATTATATCTAAATTCATCTTTATTTGCTAGTAAATTAAGAGCATCTGTATAATCAGTTCCTAATAATCCTTGAGTATCAGCATCAGAAATTTTATCATAATATTTACCGGTTCCTGTTAAAATTGACCCTGCAGCATCACCAAATGATCCACTTTGGGCTACAGGAATAAAGTCTTTAAATTTTGCCTTAGCACCACCATCATTATCTAAATAATCAGGTGTTTTTAAATTTACAGATTTAACTCTTACATATTTAGAAACATTTGGATAACTACCAGAAGTTTGTAAGTAAATATCAGTTCCTGTTCCTACTTTATTTTGCTTCATATCGCCAATTTGGCGAGCAATGTAGTTTGGAGATTTTGGGTCTAATGATACATTAGTAAATGACTCTACTACTGATTTTGATTTTGTATTATCATCTCCTCTTCTAATTATTACACTAAATACCCCTGAAGATGTATTTGGACTAACAATCTCCCATCTTAAGTTATCAGATGACCCACTTGGTAATGAGCCTTCAGGTGATAAAGTTGATGTACTATTCATTATTTCACCTTCTCCTATTGTTTCTAAAGTAAAAGTACCACCACCAGCACTACCTGAAGCAATTGCTCCTGCTGTACTACCTGAAATGAATGATGAAGTTGCTTCTGAAAATGCTCCTGAAGCTACTTTAGTTACTAATAATGTTGAACCCCCATTTTGGAAGTAATTATAAGCTGAAATAGATGTTAAATGTGAGTATTCATCTGATCCACTAGTAAATGAGCCACCAAATTTTGCAGTGTATTCACTGTAACTTGTAACTAGTGTAGGAATTTCTTTTTGACCCTTTACAGTAGGACCAACAATTGCTGCTCCTGCTTGGATTGGTTGTGAAGTAATTGGCGTTTGGTCGTTTTCACGTGCTAATACTCCTGGGGAAATTAATGTTTCTGCCATTTGATTATGTTTTTATAATAAATATGTTAAATTTTTCCAAAAATCTAAGGAGTTGGGATAAACTCTTTAGTTTCTAAAGATATGGTTCCTTTCCCATACTTTTCTTCTAATTCTTGAGCTAACTCTTGCTCGTGTTGGTGTAATTGTTTTAAACTACTCTTAACACTTTCTTTTTCTAGCTCTAAATTCATCATTTGAATTTCAATACTTCCTACAACACTTGTTAAATTTGAGAATTGATTTCTTAATTCTTCTACTTTAGCAAATTCTTCTTCTGTTAAAACTTTTTTTTCCATCTTGATTTTTAGATTACTTATTTATAAATATTGATTTGATTATTAAAAATTATTTTTTTTATGAATTGCTTCCACTTATTTGTGCTTCTAAAGCTTCTACTTTTTCTTGAAGTTTTTGTATAGCTCCATACATCATTTTTGTTATTTGATCAGCTTGAAGAGTATGACGGTCTTCTATAATTTCTGATCCTGCTAATACATCTTGATATCTTCCTCCAGGTTTTAGAATTGTTTCCCCATTTGATCCTGTGATAGCTGCGGATCCTGTAAAAGTAGAAAATGTTGTAAAGCTCCCGGTTTGAACTGCCTTAGGGAATACCTTCTTAACATCTTGAGCTATCCACCCCAATACACTCCCATCAAGGGGACGTTCTTCCATTATTTCATCTTTCCAGGTAAAGTATTTTAGAGGTAAATTTTTAACCCCGTCATAACAAAGATCTATTGAGGCTGTTACAATGTTTTCTTTTAACCTTAAATCTGAAGCTGCTACCCATTGACCCGCTGTAGGTTTATAGGCTTGGTCAGATAATAATTGTAAAGCTCCACCTGATGCGACTTTTAAACCCCAATAACCATTAACCTCAGTACTACCATTACCATGTACTGTAACAAATCTGCTAAGACCAGATGTAATGTTACTCCCAAAATGAGTTTGTCCCCCACCTTGTGTGGTTGAAGCGTTATTATTAATATATAGAGTACCAGATCCAGCTCCCCCACCAACAGTATAATAAGTCTGGTCCCAATTCATTGCAATTTCTCCATAATTACTACTTCCACAACGATTTACCATATTAAGGGAAGAGGAAAAGACATTATTATTTCCTTTTTCATATAAATTAAGTCCTGTATTTATCGCAGCAAACATGTCTAACTGTTTGACATTTGTTTGATTTTTATTTAAGGATAAGGATTGATTACCAGAAGTGTATTTTAAAAAATTACCTACCCCCGTTTTAATTGTTGCATATTCTCCTAGAGTTAGTATACTATTTGTAGATGTTTGGGTTATATCATCCCCTACAGTTAAATCATCCCCTACATATAAATCGTTAGAGGCTGAAATAGTAACTCCTAAAATTCCTCCTGAGGAGGTTATGTTTGAAGCTACAACATAACCACTAGCGCTTATGTTAGCAGAAGCTGTTATGTTGTTAGCAGCAATAAAATTATCACCATAAATGTCTCCACTAGCACTTATGTTAGATGAACCTGTTATAGGACCTCTTACATCTAATGATACATTAGGAGAAGAACCTGATATTAGAACTCCTCCACTTGCCCCCCCACCAGTCTCATCTGGTTGGAGAATTATATTTTTACCGGATTTGGTATTTCTAATTATAGTATCCCCCCCACCTGATTGTAGTGTTAAGTTGCTGGTATTTGAAGTAATATACCCTTCATTACCATCAGATGATATTTCAATGTCTGATGCAAGTGTTCCAGGTCCTGCTCCTATTCCTATTTTTATATTATCTCCAAATTTTAATAAGTCATTTGCAGGGTAATATTGTATATTACCCCCCTCTAAATTTAAAGCATTTGCGTATACTGTGCTGTCAGTTGATATACTCCCTGTAACTTCTAAAGATCCAGATATTGTTACATCATAAGCATCTAACCCTGTAAAAGCATCAACTGATTGTGTTACATGGTGGGCTTCTATGTCTAAACCCGTGCTTATTCCGACTTTTGATAATTCTTTTGCCATTATTTTTTATTATTTAAATACTTTTTATTATTGTTTTAATAGTCCAAGTTCCACTCCCCACCGATGCAGTTAAAGCCATATTGGCTCCTGTAAGGATAGTTGAGAAGTTAACTACTGATGTTGAGCCTATATCATTTGTTGTAACCTCATTGGAAATTACATCAGATGTTCCTGGTATCCAAGTTGAGGTTATCATTCCTGCTCTAGCATTTGAAGCAGATTGGGCGGTGTAGAAGAAAAATGCCCCTTCATAAGATGAAGTGGGAAGATTATATATTATATTTCCATTACCTGTTGCTATTATTTTTGTTGTATCGTTAAGGGAAGGAGCAATTGCACTACCTATTAATGTAGGCCCTACTACTGTTAAACTTCCAGTTATTTGCGCGGATCCTGTGAAGGGAAGACCACCTGTACCAGTTAAATCACTTCCATCTCCAGAAAATGATCCTGAAAATGATCCTGTGTTGTAAATTAAATTAAATGTAGTACTATCACCTTTTGTAAGTGTAATTTCTCCATTAGCTATAGATCCTGTAATTAAGAAAGATCCAGTGTCAGTTGTAAGAGTAGATAAATCTACACTTTGTGAGATGTTGCCAGGGTAATAAAATAATTTTAATTCATTACCATCAAGAGAAGATGAGTAAAATACCGATTTGAAATTTTCATCAACCTCAACAAATGTTAACTCTGAACCTTTTATTAATCTTAAAGTTATTGCCATTTTATAATATTATTTTATAATAAATATTACTCCTCAAATTGAGTAAAATTATTTGATACATCGATTTCATCTCTCTGTTGAGTATCTCTTACTTGAGTATCATCTAATGTATTTACTACTTCTGTAGTGAATATAATTGAATTCTTATTACTATATTTTTTTATTGAGCTTAATTGCTTTTGAATAGTATTAGATACTAAATATCCTTGTAATTTTAACTGGAATGTGCTTTTTACTATTCGCTCCCCCCCAGGGTTTAATTCAATGGGGGTAGCAAATGAGTCAATTATGGCCTTAAATTTAAATCTTTCAGGATTACCCCAATAAGAGTCAGAAGCATAACTCATAGCTTCAATTAACTTGTTTAATTGCTCTACATAGTATGTTGAAATGATGAAATCATAAGTTATGGTAACATAATCAGGTACTACAACTGCATAGAGTTGTTTTTTAGGTATTCTATTATTTAATATGTTAAAGTTGTCATATGTATTTTTTTGACTATATTTCTTTTCAAATACTTGGAGATTATTAGGATTATTAGCATCTAACTTTCTAGTAAGTTTTCTATTTTTCTCAATATTAACTCTCTTAAATGTAATTAAAGGCATCATTATTTTGCCTTTCTTATCTCTATAATATCCGTCTTTTTGGATTTGCTTCCACCTTTCAGGAGAACCATAAATAATAGGAACTTTTTGTATCACACCATTTTGATCAATTTTAGGTTTAATTACATTTTCCATGTAGTAGAAAATAGACTCATCTATTTCTTTAAAGCCTAACTCAAAAGGTTTAACATCATCATTTCTGAAAGATGTTTGATTTCCTCTATTATTTAGGTTAGAAGCATTATTAGGATTTCCTCTAGTTTCTCCTGTGTCAGGGTTAACATAAGGTTCCTGTTGAGAAATGCTTATTTCTCTTTGTGTTTTTGGTATAGGTTTTTTCCCTCTTTGAGCCATTATAATAATCTTTCTCTAGTTATTCCTACTTTATCAGCAGGAACATAGTGTGTTTCACAAATAATAGAAATACTTCGACCATAATCATCTAAATCTGGGTTGAAGTTTCCGGGTTCATTAGGGTAATCTGGATTTTTACCTGTAAAATATTGGTTAGATATTATTTTATCTACTTCATAATATCCTTCTTGGTACAATATAATATCTCCAACTTCTGGGACTAAATCAGCTCCATAATTGTGATCTCCAGTATCATAATTTTGATTAAAATCTTCAGAGGCTTTAAGTAAGTCATCTCTTAAAAGTTTAAATGTGACTCCCCAAGTAAAATCAGTACCTAAATCTGTCTCAGGGTATTCTTGATCTTTTCTATCAACTAGACAATTAAGCAATACAGGACCCATGTAGAATTTCTCTTCAGAAGCTTCCCCATATATGTTAACCTTAGTTTCTTCTATTTTATACTTATAAAATGAACACTGTTGGGTAATAATATCACCCATCAATTCTCTATTTAAATGTCTAAATAAACTAAAGTCTCTTTTCGTTCCAAATAATGCCATATTATCCTATATAAATTGGGAAAGGTACTTGGGATAGTTCTTTCTGTTTAAATTCTGACTGTTGTGATTGAGCCTCTAATAATTTTGTTCTTGATGTTGAGTCAAGATAAGTTCTTAAATTTTCAATTAATTTTTCTTTTTCTGTATTTGATGCTGAAATAAGATCTGCATTGTTTAATTTTACATCAGATCCGGGAATTGGGATTGTATCAAATTTACCACGAACATATCCCAACATTTCTTTACATAAAGCTAAAGCATACTCAAATATCCAACTTCTACCCACAGAATTAATTCTAGAGTATTGAGGATTTTGATATGGTACATTTCCAATATTTGTTATTTTCGCAGTCCCATCTTGAAACTGTGCATCATATCTTTCGGATTTTAATAAAAATTGAAAGTAAAGATGAGCTGGTTTAGAGGGTATTGGAAATATTCTTAATTTATTATTTTGGATTTCAAATGAGAAGTTAGACCTCCTAATTTGATCATTCATTTCTATTTGATTGATTATCTGCAAGTCATAATTTAAAGGCATTAATGTAAAATTAACTGAAGGGGACATATTACCCCAACCAAAACTATCCATTAAATTCATTACTCCTCCTCCACTCCCTACATAGGGATCAAAGAATTTTACGATAGCAGGTGTTGATTCGAAAAATACTCTTTTTATTTCTAAATCTCCAGTTTCATATCCTGAGGCGGAAGCCCAAGCATTTAAATCATAATCTTGAACTGATGCGGTTAAAACAAAAGATCCAGATTTCCAATCTACATTACCCCCAGTACCGGCTTCAATTCCATACTGTTCAGTTAATGAAATTATCCTACTCATATTAGGGGTAACAATTTGATTGTTTATTGGAGTTATATCAAATGAACTTGTATTAGCTCCCTCTAATCCTAAATAATTTTCTTTAATTTGGTAGGCATATATTTCATTACCATACACGGTAATAGCTTGCTCAAATGCAGCATAAAAGTTTAAATCTTGAAGTTCTACATCTACAATAGGATATCCTAATCTCCTAGAGGAGAATAGGGAAAATTTGTCAGCATCAGCTTGGAAGCTAACATCAGCATCATAAAATCCAAAAGGGGTTGAACCTGTTGCAAAGCTGCTTGAACCGGGCCAGATAGGAATATTTGCCATTCTAATATTTTGTTATAAATATTGAAAGGAGATTATTTAATTCCTTTTAGTTCAGGAGTTCTGGGGATAATTGATTTAGATGCTGCCCCCTCATAATATTCTATTAAATCTTCTACAATAGAATCCCTATGATTTGTGAGGAGTGTAATTCCTGCTAGGTTTTTTATTTTAGACGATGCTTTGTATAAAAATCTAAAACCAGAGTCTCTTTTATTTTTTAAATCAACTTGATGATCATCACCACAAATTATCATTTTACTTCTAGTACCGATTCTAGTAACAATCATCTCCATTTGTTCATGGGTTACATTTTGAGCTTCATCTACTATTATACATGAATCTACAAATGTTCTACCTCTCATAAAAGATACAGGAACGATTTCTATTTTACCCTCTTCCATAAATTTTTCTACTTTTACCTTATCATAAAGTAAAAACAT
>TARA_R110000822_G_scaffold241380_3_pt1 | contig 16131 bp, 24 predicted proteins | sample TARA_R110000822 | Tara Oceans TARA_R110000822 (sample SAMEA4397666) | marine metagenome | biome: Polar Biome; feature: [SRF] surface water layer (ENVO:00010504); material: water (ENVO:00002006), including particulate matter (ENVO:01000060) such as... | depth 5 m | reverse complement strand
ATATCTATTATTTCTTTATTTAATTCTGTATTTGTCATTTTGTATCTATTTAATTCATTAATTATTCACGCAAAAATTCTTATACAAATTAGTTAGAGTTTATTATAATTGCTACAAGTCTGCTCCGAAGCATTGTACATATCACAAGGGCTGTCGTTCATCGGTTGCATTCCGTTAAATTTGCAATTAGAACAAACAATAACATCGGGTAAAGATAATAACTCAAGTTCGTGCTTTATTAATACAGTTTCGTCAATGGCTTTTATCTTGTTTTCAATCTCTATTCTTTGCTTCAAAAGTTCTATCACTTTTGGATTGTCTGTTATTTTACTGTAGTCTATATTCATAATATTTTGTTTTTAATTCCGTTACTATCCTTACCCACATACGTTATAAACAATTAAAATCAGTTAAGTTAAGCCACCAAAGTTTTAACCTATTTTTTAATCGAAAATACAATCTATATTTAATTCTTATTTTATTCATTGCAATAGTATTAGTTTTTTCTTTAGATACTAATTGCTTAAATTTTTCTTTATTATTCATTTATCTAGTTTTAAAAGTATATAACACAGTATAAAAACAAAAGCGGTTTATTGCTTTATCGGTGTTTAGTCGGGCAATAACAACCCATAGATTTTAACATTAGGCTTAATGCTACGCTAGTAGCTTATCTATAAAGTTTATCATTTCTTGTAGTTCTGGTCTGTAAAGTTTTTTAATAAAATTATCATTCTCTTTTTTGTACTTATCAAACATTTTAGAACCTTCATTTTTAGAGTGGGTAATATTTGCGATTCTATCACACATTTTTATAAATACCGCATTTGGTACTTCGTGCATTTCTTTGTAATATTTATCACTCGCTCTTTCACTTCTGTTTTTACCTTTTTCGTTCGTTAAGGCATAAGCAAGGCTTGCAATAGTTTCATTTGTGTTTTGTAAAACATCATTGTAAGTTTCTCTAGCATCTTCAATAATATCGTGAACCCAACAACCACAATAAACATTTTCTCTTTCTTCTACATCTACTAAATGTATAAATTGTTCCGCTACATCACAAACCATATTTAAGTGGTAAGAGTAGTCTTTAAATCCGTAATTATGGTTTACACTTATATGTCTTCCTTTTGCGTATTCTGTAACTTGTTGTAACATATTTTCTTAAGCTCTTTGTATAATTTCGTAAGTAATAGGTGTAAAGAGGTGCTTAACATCTATTTAAAGCGTAAAGATATGAAATATATTTGTATATATGGTAAGAAGTGGTAAAAGAATTAAGAGTAATTAGATTTAGACACCTCAATATTTACGGCTCTTAATTCCAGTTTAGTTGTCTCATCGCTAATAAGCTCTACCTCTAGTATATCACCTTTTATACTAAGACCCTCGATATTTTGATTTTTCTTATACATTAAGAATGAAGCGTCTGCGTCAAGGGAGTCTTGAAGCGTAATAAGGTTATTTTGAACGTTTATTATTTTATTTTCAGGGAATAATAAAGTGTTGCTTATTATAAAATCTCCAATACAAAGACCGTTAGGAACATTCGCTACAGATATCGTGCTACTTACTATTGCGTAGCTTCCAAGTCCAAATATACTACTTGCGCCAACTACTGCGTTAGTGTTACCTAATATTTCTGAGAACCAATAATCTTCAATTTTAGTGAACGATTCTTTAGGGATTGTTCGAGAAGTTAATTTTGTAGCAATATTAGCTAACCAAGCGTGAGTGCTTTCAAGCCCCATAGCCTTAAATACTTTTTCAGTTGAAAACTCCATATTAACAAAGAACTTAATTCTGCTTTCGTATTGTACTCCGAAAAATTGATTATAGTTAGTTGTTGCGTTCATTTTATGCATCACTCCATTCTCCCAAGCGTAAAGTTCGTTATTAGCGTGAACCATAAAATCAGGCTTGAAGGTGTAAAACGAAGAAAATCCTTTTCCTACTTCTTTATAAGCTAATACGCTTCCTACTTCTGATGGTATTCTACTGTTGTCTTGGATATAGATTAATACTTCTTTATGTTTTGGATCATAACCTCCAACTAATCCAATGTCTTTACTGTCTGCCATTATAGTTGAAAACTTATATTCAAATAAGTTTTGGTTTATTTCTGTTTCCCCATCATTAGCTAATTGTATGAAATCCCCTCGCATTTGGTCTGTGTAGTAAAATCTACCGCCTACTTGCACGAAGGATTCAGGGTTTTTAGAAATACCATGTTTTCCTCTACCGTAATTCTTGTAACTCTTAGAATCAAGTACATTATTAGCAACTCCAACAATAGCCCCTCCTTGCGTGTCATAGATAACATTCTTATTGTAAGGCATGAGTCCTGTTGCTCCTTCTTGAATAACTAATAGGTTTCCTCCTGCGTTATGTAATTTTTGAATAGAGCCTTCTTCTTTGTCTAATGATATAAAATTGATTAGCGATGCGTTAAAGGTGCTTAATTGATTGAAACTTCCATTAGCATCATATCTGCCACTCCAAGTAATATCAGCCTCTCTAATAACCTCTTTGTATTCTTCATCGGTAGTTGTAAGTGTTCTAATGCCTACATCCATTCCTTTTCTATTAAATTCATCTTTTATTTTATAACTTTCTATTCCATTTCCGAAACTAAAAGCATTAAAGAAATCTAATTTAACTCTTAAATCTACTCCTGATGATTGGTCTATGTCGGAAGGAATATTGCTATCAGAAATATGGAAATCATCTACTATATCGTATGTTTTACCTATTTCATAGTAAGTTTCTAAAGGTTGTTCTTTAGGCTCTGTTTCAAATATTAATAAGTTAGAACTTTCATATTGTATTGCTTCTGAATAGGCGTTAACTATTATTGTTACGGTGGAAGGAAAGGCTTTGTATGACCTAACACACATAGTCATAGTTCCTGTAGCGTCTTCTTGATCTATTTTTGTGTATTGATCGTCATAGCTTAAATTTCCTCTCATAAAATGAATATCATCAATAACCAAATTCGATTGTGCTGCTATTATATCAATAATATTTTCTTTATAAAACCATTCTTGAATATTATCATACCTAGCCGAAGATATTTCATCAATTATAAATTCTTCTGTATTTCCGCTAATTTCTTCATATTTAAAATATAATCTCGCACTAGGCTGTATCACTTCATCTTGAATATCATCTAATAGCTCATTGTGATTATTGACGGTTCTAAAAAACCCATAAGCATTATAAGGGTCACTCACGGGGCTTGAAACATCATGTATTGTCCATGAAGCTCTAGCGTTAATTACCCATTCATCATCTAAAGTATGTCCTGTCGTGTTTGCAAATGTTATTTCTACACCTACAGATAGTGAAATAGCTCCTACTGTAATATCTACGCCTAGAGTCCATGTTGCTCCATTATCATCACTCCAATCAAAAGTATCAACGCCCCCCGAACCTCCTAATTCGGATTCAATTTTAACAATATATCTATTTCTATCATCAACAGCACCAGTATAAACGCCTGTTGAAGTTAAATCGTTAATTCCTACGCCATACCAATGAGGATTACTAATATAATTAGACATATTTGTTATGTTATTATATCTAGTGTTATTATCTAAACAGGTTAAAGTGAAATTTGTTAAATCTACTTCGTCTAGCCTAAAATCTTCGGGCTTTATTCTAAAATATAACCCTGCTTTTTCACCAATACCTTCTTCTTGATTGGTGTTTATAAAATCTTCTAATTGTGTTTTTATTTCTAATACCTTCACTTTTGCAGGCACATTTAAAATGCCATTAGCATCTGATTTTACAGTAAGATAGTCACCTTCACTAATTTTATCCTTATCAGAACCCTCTAACTTAATCCATCGATATACACCATCAGTATAGTATAATAAAGGCAGTATTGTGTCATAGGTTTTTTTAGATTGCTTTATAAAAAATCTATAGTATTTTGCAAAAGATGGTGGCTTGTGTTTTAAAATCACATCAATAGAGTTTTCACTAATACAATTATCGTTAGGGATAAATAATGTGTTAGTTTTGCTTACTAATATTGTTGTTGGTCTACAGGCTTCATCTAAATAGATAATTCCACCTTCATAATCCCTATAACTTTTTACTGTTTTTTTAGGAATTAAAGTGCCTATTAGAGTGTACGTTAAAACATACAAAATAGCGTTTGCTTCTACTCCACTAAAAGTAGGGTATGGCAATGCGCTTTTTAACAATACAAGTTCTATGTCAGTTACAGAAGTTATTGTGTACGACCCTGCGTTTTGTAATGTTAATGTTATTGGGTCGCCTGCAACTAAATCATACGCATTTAATCCTGTTGTTGTGATAGTTAAAGTTAGTGAAAGTGCTGTTACAGCATGAGTAACGCTTGGAAGTGTTACTTCTATAATATTTAAAGGGTCGCCTGATTCTCTTATGCTATTAGGTAAACTCACTAATTCAAGAGAATAATCTATTTCAATTTTTTCTTGTGCGGAATCTAATAAATCGTAATATTCTTTATAATAGGCATATAATATTCTGCCATCTATATATGTTTGTGATTTAACCTCTAAAGGAACTGAATTACCGAAATTTCTAATAACATTGTCGCTTAATGCTTTAGATGTTTTACTGTTATCAAAAAGAAATGTTTCAGTCGTATTGTCTCCATAAGATAAAAGCTCTTTATTAAAATCATCAATTACCCATTCAGAATTACTTTCACTTTCTTTAAAAACTAATCTAATATCTGTTACTCTCTCACTACCTGTATTAAAGTCTATCTTAACTTGGTTATATTTATTAACCATCGCTCTATTTGATTGAGTGGTGTAATCATAATCAAAATCGCTTGGCTGAAAAGCTACTTCTGAAAACGGAGATAAAATAGAATAATCTCCATCTAGGTATTTCCATTGGTAAGCAAAAGAAAGGAATTTTTCTTCTATATTATTTTCCTTTTCTGAGCCTGTATCTTGTAGAGTAATTGTTGGTTTTTGGTGTGGAGGAATTAAAACAACCTGAATATCTTCTTCGGTAAATCCATTTAACCCGTATGTTTTTGCTCTTTCTACGTCAATTCTTCTAGGGTTATTACCCCATTCTGACCAAAACAAACGACCATCAAATTCATTTATGCCTGTTATAAATCCTGTTTTATCAAAATTAAAAGTACCATTATTATCTTCGGAAACAATAGTTGTTGTATTATCTGTAATATTATATTCTACAATTTTACTTATTAGTCCATCGGTACTAGCAAGATAGTAGTAAATAACATTCAAGTTTTCATTAAACAAGGCTGTAATACACTTTAAGTCGGTGTTTCCTACTGTTGCGTCACTAACCTCCAAAGAGCCTTTAATATTAACTCCTACGCCATCATTTTCATCATTATGTAAAAATCGTAAGTTTTCTATATGACGAGAAAAACCTTGCTTTATATAGGCACGATTAGAATCTTTATCCATTACTCTTGTGAAGATGTTTTTGATTTTAGGCATTGTGTCTTTTATCTATGCTTTTAATAATTTGATTTAGAGATATTTTATTTCCCAATAATTCTTCGCTTCTTGCCTTTTCTATCTTATATTCCTGTTTATACGTTAAATACTCGCTTTTAGGAATATTTCTCTGACCCATAAGTAGATTCCATTGGATGTATCTAGTAATAGTCAATTCTAAATCGTGATGAACTAAAATATCACAATCATCTAAGCCTTCAAGCCCTGTTGATTGATATTCTATAACAATAGACTCTCCAACGAGGTCATTACTAAACTCGAAATAACCACCTTCTTTATTTGTTTTTACCCAACTGTCTTTGTACTTATCGGTATCACTAACACAATCATCATATACTTGTTCGGGACATACTACGGTACAAGCGCAATAGCTAAAATCAGGGTTAATGTCTTCTGTTTGTATTACCTCTCCCGTTTCATCATAAATAAAGTCGTATGCGTTATCCTGTAAGTAGTCAGCCGTAATTGGATTATTGCTTATATTTAAAACGTTTAGGTACAACTTATCGTTATTCGTTCCGCACGTATTCATAACCGAAACCCTAGTCCAATTCGTCATATATCTTGGAAATGCAATAATTCTATTGGGAGATAGCATGATTCTTACAGCTTTGCTTTGAACCTTAACGTCAACATTCATTTTTTTAATAGCTAATTTTCCATATACTCTTGCACTATATCTAGGAATTTTTTTAAAATAACTATCATCACTTGCGGTTATTAGAATATTATCAATAATATTTTTGAGCGTTACGTATTGGTTTTCTCCCCAATGCTCACTATTATCGTAATAGTCCATGTCATTTATCGCCTTACTTATTGGTGCTTCTGCCATGATTTATTGTTTATTTTCTACTCTTTCGTCTTGTGCTTGATCCTGATTCGCTAATTGTGCAATATTTAATTCTCGTAATGATATACTAGCTTTTTCTACAACTAAAGATAAAAGTTCGTCATAAAGATTTTCAGGTAAATCTATATCTTGAAAATCATTTGCCGTAGGGTCAAACATTGCTTTTCCATCTGCTTCTACATAAGTCCACTTTGGAACTAAAGGTTGTCTTAAAAAATGTAGTTGTAATGTTTCAGTTGTAGGCGGTGCAACTTTTAAATTAACACCTACTTTAGAGCATATCGGGTCACATGTTGTTGCTGATGCGTATATGTTACCTTGAAGCATTAAAAAATCATTGTAAGTAATCTTGTCTAATTTAGTTGTTCCTATATACACATTCTCTATAAAGCTTAAATTTGAGGGAAGTGTGAATATTTCAGTCGTAACAGGAACTAAATTTGTTTCATCTGAATAATATTCAAGTAACTGCCTTGTTTTCTCTGAAAAATTAGCAAAATCCTTTCCATCAAGCATCCAATTAGCCTTTCTAACAGAAGATTTAACGTCAGTAAGCATCTTGTTTACAATCTTAATTTGACCGCTTCTAATGAAGCTATTGTAATATAACGGTTTTAGATAGCCAAGTTGTTCTTTGTTTAACTGTGCCTGTGCTTCTACGTATAAATCATCAATCATTGTGATATAATTTAGTCAAATATAGATAATTAATAAGTTTAAGGTTTGTAAAAAGAGTAATACAAAAAAAGCATCTATCAATTAAGATAGATGCTTTTTTAAAAAATTACGGGGAGTTATTATTCTTCTAATTCACTATACGAATCTTCAAAACGAACTTTGCCTTGATAACCTATACCTCCATCTTCATAAACCACTAAATATCCACCGCTTTCCGCACGATGTTTAAGCATGAATGATTTTTTTACAAGGAAAGGAACGAAGTTTTTATTTTTTGGAGTGAAAACAGCAGAACCATTAGCACTACGAATAACAGATTCAATTTCTAAAGCATTTACAATTTTATCGCTTCTATATTCAGGAAAACCACTTAATAGCTCTTTTTGAAGCAAAACAGGCTTTACTTTAGCTGTCACAACTTTTGCATCAACAACCTCAATCTCATTCACTAATTCATCGTTTAGCGCAAATATAGCGTCAATTAATTCTGTTTTATTAGCAAGTCCTGATGGGTTTAAAACACCATATTCTTCCGATGCACGTTTGTCTAAATCGCTTCTTTTTAAAGCTTTTAAATCTTCTCTTAGAGTTTTCATATCTATTTATTAAGGGTTAATTAATTATTCTTTTTCCTTTTTAGGAAGCTTATCTGAAATCGCACTCAAATACTGTCTTCCTTCTTTGTCTATTTTTAGCCAAGTAGCAAAATCACTAATCGCATTTTGAGACTGTGAAGCAACGTAAATTTGCTCTCCCGACTCTTTCCAAGTAACAGTTTTACCGTCATTAATAGCTATAATGTTTTCTTTAATAGCCATACTGATAATAAGCTTTTCATTATTATTAGTGTTTTCAGCGAACTTTATAATCTTTTCAACAAAACCTTGTTCTGTTTCAATTTTAATTAAAAGCTTTTTCTTCATCTTAGGTAGAGTTGTGTTAAGCACAGCATTTACGCTAATAAATTCAATAACCATTGTTCTTATTAGGTTTTCATGCCCTTCTTTATCTTTTTCTAAAACAATGTTTTTAGCTTTTTGCGTAAGCTCATAAGCTTCTAACTCATATAAATCGTCTTGTGCTACGTCTAAAATTCTAAAGCCTGTAGCTGTATTCATGTCGAAATGTGGATTAGCTTTAAGAAATTCCACCATTAAAGGGTCACGATTTTTATCAACCCTTAAATTCTTTTTACCAATAACTATTGGAGTTGCTTCTGCGTCAGGATCAAGTTTAATTTGTTCATCAATATAGATAGATTGGCAACCTTCGTAATACCTTATCTTTCTTTTACTTAGTACTTTTCCCGATGTTTTGTGTTTAATAATTGCATTTGCAGGATTCTCAATGATTAATGCACCTTTTCTTTTTTTACTTGTCGATGTAAATGTTATTACCTCAACTGATTGTTCCACATTATTTTCCATTATAAATGTTTTTTAGATATGTAGCAAAGCTAAATAAAAAAACCGCCAAAAACAAATGCTGTTTCTGACGGTTTCAAAAAATAGAAATAATGGAATCTTTTATTTCTTAATGTAGTGTATAACTACCTGATACTTACTTAACTATCACAAATAATTCAGGACATACTACTACTAATCCAACTGTAGTAGTTAGTGTAATCATTTCATACTCACAAGTATTAGTCGGAGTAGGAGCGAATGCACCTGTAGTCACTTCTCTTATCATATTCATCTGATTATGTTCAGGGAATTGCTGATAAGCCTTAAAAATATAAGGAGTGCTTTGTTCAACACCGTTAACCTTAGTTTCTGTAGTTCCCATAGGAATAAACAAAGCTTTAGGCATAGCGTCTATTGTGTTACGTTTTCCAAAAGGACTGTTTCCATCAGTTAAATTCCATTTACGGAAATGAATAGTATATTCATCAATAGTTAAAGAGTTATAACCAAACTTAGCATAGTTGTTTAAGTCGTTTTTAAAATCAACATTAACTTGAACATTATGTGCTGCTAATAATAGAGTTGCAATAGCTTCTAAATTACGATATTGAGTTCTGTTACAATGAACGATAAACTCTTTCTTAGTAATTCCAAGAGAATCCCAATACTCTGTTAACGCTCTTAATTTAGCGATATCATCAATATATCCAGTTTGAGTTGCACCATAAGTTTCAATATTGTCGAACAATCCTTGTGTTCCATATTTACCTATTGCATGCGCTCCCGAAGCATCAGCACTTTGAATACTAATTAAAAGTTTTTTCGTAACTTCTTTGTTCAATCTTTTACGAACTTTAATTTTGTTTTCATCATACCAGTTCCATTCACCATCCATACACCAAGCGTACTTTGTACCACCTGTTGATTTCATCGCTTTTCTAACAGTATTTAATTTCAAGAAACGAGAAGTAGTTTTTCTTAATTCTAATGTTCCTTCTGGACCACAAGAACCTCTATCGAAATCACTACCCATTGTATCAAGAGTAAGGTTTACTAAAAGACCTGACCAAGCTGCTTGATTCGCACATTTTGCTACAAATGTTCCTGCTGCTTTATCTGTTGTTTCAATAACTCCTTGCTCTAATAATCCATTCGCATCAACAACATAAATATTGTCGTTAGGTTGGAAATACCAGTTATCTTCTCCTGCTTCAAAGCCATCTACTACTGTAAAATCAATAGTAAATACTTCTCCTGCTCTAGTTACTGCTCCATCATCATCAAGAACTTGGTCTCTAGTTGAAGTTTCAAGGAATTCAATATAGTCAGTCTGAAATGCTTTTGTCATATCAAAGGCGTCTAAGAAGCCTAAAGCATCGTCACTAATCATTTCTTTACAATGATTTACAACTTGGTCGTAAATCTCTTTTGGTAATCCATCTTGACCCACTACTAAGTAAGGGTCGGTATAATTATCCTTCGTTAACACCATTGGAGGTGTATTTCTATGAGGATTTGTAGGTACATTTGAAAGTGCCATAATTTATTTATTTAATTTTTAAAATATCGATCTTGGCGCAAAGGATTCTTTATCTTTATTTCCTTCGATAGTTACCATTCCTGATTCTTTTTGTTCAACGTTAGGTGTTTGCTCCATTTTATCTAAGTTAACATTTCGATTTTCTTTTGAAAACTTATCGAAAACTAAAGCGTGAAACTGTTCAATCATCGCAATTTGCATTTGTCCTCTTGTTTCAGGGTGATACCAAAGAAGTCCTTCCATTAATGGGTCGGTGCTTTTTTGGGTTGTTATCTTCCCTTTGTCGTCGGCAAATGGATTTAGAAACGATGTTGTTGTTTCTGAAATATCTGATATAATTTTTTTCATCTCTTTAGAAATGGGAATTTTTATATCCCCTACATCTAATGACAGCAATGTTTCATTTAAGTTCTCTAGTGATTTATCTCTTGCATCACGATACGGTCTGTATAATTCTGCAATTTCTTCGGTTGTTGGCGGTTTCGCTTTAGCTGTAGATTCCATTGGAGCGTTATACTCTTTTGAAATTGCTTGCATGTGCGAAAGTGCTTTAGTAGAAAGAGAATTGAAATCTAAGATACGTTGTTCACGTTCTCGTAAATCTCTAGGCTCTAAATCTTCTATTTCTTCTTGTGAAAGATTTTCAACAACTTTCAAGTCATAATGACGATTAACATCATCTTCACTAATTTTAGGGTTCTCATAGCGCAAGTACTCTTTTATCGTAGTTTCCTTAGATTCTTTACTCCAATCTCGTTGAGAGTTGTAAAAGTCTTGTATTCCATTTCGCCCTGTTGTTTCAACGAACTTTTTGAATTCTGCTACCGATGTAGGTAGTATTTCTTTTGGTGACAATTCCGAAGTAGCATTTACATTTATTCCGTTTGCTTGTAAGTACCCGATTACAGCTTCTTCTGTTATAGTTGCGTGAGTTTCCTTTGGCAACTTAGTTTCTACTGATTTTTCTTCTACCCCTTTAAAAGCAACTTTAAATGGTTCATTTTCTTCCTTTTCCTTGTCTGTAGTTTCTTTTTTAGCGTCTACTTTTTCTTCTTCTTCTTTAGATTTTTTTGTGTCCTCTAATTTTGTTTCATCGATAGTTTCCTTCTCGATTACTTCTTTTTTCGGAGCGTCTACTAAAGTTTCAATTTTAGTTTCTACTGTTTTTTCTACTACTGGTGTGGTTTTTTCTACCACAGGTGTTTCAGTTTGTCCCGTCGGATTTCCTAAAACTACAATATCATTTTCCATTATAATATATTTGAGTTATATCACAATATTATAGATTATAATTAAAAGTGCTTGATTTTAGTAGTAATAACGAAAAAACCCACTCAAATTAATGAGTGGGTTTTTTTAATAATTGTATTATATAAGTTTAATTAGATAAACTGTAACTGTCGAAATAATTAATATTTTCTTTCAATGGAGGATTGTAAATAGAAGCTGTAAATTTATAATTATAAACCTTCTGTTTATGTATATCCTTGTTCCTTTCTTGGAAATTCGCCACATAATGATCGTCATTGATAGAAAATTGTGTGTTTAGTGTTCCATTAAATGCCAATATATTACTGGTCTGAATGGGGATTTCAATGTTATTCACCGTACTAATCGCAGGAGTCAACACATCTAATGAGCATCTAAATTCTATAGGCTCATCATTACCGACATCGTTTTCAAACGAAGTACCCGCAAATGAACAAGTGAAAATTAGAATTGAAAATAATAAGAGAATTTGTTTCATAATAAATGTTTAAATTAATTAAAGCACTAATATAAGATAAATTATCTTAAATTTGACTATATGCCTAAAATAAAAGAATATAATCCAAATGAAAAAAAGGAAATAATCAATAAGAAGCCTGTTAAAAAAGCATTAACTAAAAAATCTTTGTTTAAAGAAAGGGTGAAAAAAGTTGAGGTTAATAAATACAATACATCCTTTTTAATATTTCATTTATTAGACTTTGAAAAAAAGTATGATATTAGTCAATATAATTTAATGTTGTTGTTGTACCTAAAGGATTTAGCTTTATTCCCTACACAATTAGAAATAGTAGGGAGAACAATTAAATTGAAGGAACTTTTAACTATAAAATTAATTGAGGAAGATTATTCTGTTAGAGGAAAGGTATTGTATCGGCTATCTTTAAGAGGAATATTAATAGTAGATGAATTTAATTCTGTTATTAAGGATAGTACAAAATACTATTTAGACAATAGAAATACGGATATTGATACTGAAAGCAAAATTAAATCTAATATAGCTAACTATTTTTCGTAGTTTACTAAATCTACTAATTTTAATATTAAATTTCATTTTTTACCACAATAGGTGTGTTTAGCGAATTGTTAGTTGCAATTACTTACACATTTACTAGCTACAACAAACCAATATTTTTTCTCCGCAACGGTATCTCTTTTGTTTTTTACGTACAACAAGTATTCACCTGTTACATCTATAACTTCCTTGTAGTTTATTGTTGCTTTTTTATACGGATTATCCTCGTTGTAAGTTTCCTTCCATACTTGCCCTACCTTAATAGTGTCTTTAACATCAGCACACCCAACTATTAAAAAAGCAACTAACACCGTATAAAATGTATAGCTTAGTTTTGTTTTTAAATTTTTCATTTGTTATATTTATTAAAATTATTTATTAATTAAAGTTTTGTACTGTTTAGGTCGCTACACACCTTATACTAACCGTTATAAGCCATTTAAGAATCGTACCCAAAACAAAAAACAACTGCTTTGGTTTCTTCAAATTTCTTTGGGTTTAATTGTGTTTTTTCATCAACTCTCAATGTGTATTCGTCTACTTCGTTATAAGTAGTTCCCCAATATTCTACACTCCCTGCAACCCTGACATCTATGTTTCCGTGTTGTTTTTTGTAGCTTTCTAATTTAGCTATTACTTTATCTATTTTCATAATTTTATCATTTAAAAACGGCTTATAACACCGTATAACAATAATTGTTCTTTAAGGTTCACTAATTCAGTTGGGTTATAAACTGTGTTCTTATTTGATAATTCAGTATTAACCATATTCTGTATCATCATTATTTGTCCTTTAGTTAAATTCATTTTGTATCTATTTAAGTTATTAATATTTAACGCAACTAACCTTAACCGTAACAGTTACCCACAATAAAAATTACTTGTCATCTCTTTTAGGGCAAGTATATCTTACGTCACCTTGTAGGTATTTAATCGCACTCCAAAGGTCATCTAATACCACCGTTCCAAGTGGTAATAAATTTCCTTTACCATCTTTCATTCCAGATAGGTAGAGTGCTAAATCTTTTAAGGAGTCAGTTCCTACTATAATCTTTTCTTGCATTGGTCTGTCATTATCTTCCATAATCGTAATTTTAAAAGTGGGTAACAATGTATATAGTTTATAAGCCCACAAAGTTTATATTCATTTAATTGTAAATTTCTGCTATGGCTTACAAAACCATATACTCAACGTTGTCACACATTAAAACGATGATGACAACACCGTATATAAAAAATAAAAAATCAACCGCAATCAGGTGAAGGGGTAAGTGCTTTTTTACTATCACCGCAAATGTTTTGGTTGTGCCAACTATTGCTAAAGCTATTAAATAGTTTAGTTCCACATTTGGTACATTTCTTATTTTTAAGTTCTTCTATGCCAACGACACCACAAACCAAACACCTTTCACCTGATGCTATGTAAGTCCATTTACAAGAGCCTACGCAATGAGGTTCGTTTAGGTTTAAATCTATTTTATTCATTTCTATATTTTTTTAAATTTCATATACAATTACGTTGTAGATAATTGTGCTATCCAAAGTTTACATCATAATGGTAAGAGCAATACACATTACCGTCTAATTTCTCCATATGACAGTTACTTTTACCGCACAACTCCGCTTCGCTATCCACAACAACAGGTATAGTTAATTGCTCGGTTTCTGCTTCTTTAAAAATATCGTTAATAATCTTTAGTGCTGTATTTCCAGATATTTGTTCATCTCCTAAAAATTCAAATTCTATCTGTAATCTTTTATGTATATTCATTTTTCTTATTTATTTAATTTATTAATACTTTACCGCAACTAACCATACCCAAACCGTTGTAAACAATAAAAATTATTGCTTTAGTGCTTCTATAAGAACTTCGTTACTATGTGCTAATCCTCTTACAATTATATTTAATAATGTAATATCTAAATCAGAGTGTAGAGCCTTGTTTATAAGGTCTCTATTCTTGTCTATTTGGGTTTGCATTGCTATTCTATCCATAATTTTAAAAGTTAACAACACAGTATATAATTAATGTGCCTAGTTAATATTCGTTTTAATTTCAAGTGTAGTTTAATGGCACACTAACCATATACAACACGTTGTAAACAATAAAATACTACTTCATTGCTAGTATCACAAAACCTTTTTTTAGGCCATATTGCTCAACATCTTTCAGTATGTATAATATTGTTCTGTTACATTCTCGGCCAGTATATTGGCCATAGTCAAATTCAAGCAATCTAAGCGTATCACCTACTTGGTAATTTCGGTCATCTTCTCTTAGTTCAAAGGTTTTGTTTCCGTTCCATACCTCTTTGAAGTACTGTGGCAATATTTTAAGTTCGTGTTCCATTTTCCGTATTTTAAAGATTTACAACAATGTATATAATCTATTGGCCAGTATTGGCCAGTTAATAATCCTAGTGTTTATGGGCTTGGCCAGAGTATATTTAGTTCGGCCAATGCTTTACGTGGCCAACATATCATATACTCGGCCGTTGTAAAACATTAAAACGATTTTACAACAATGTATATAATTAATGCTTACCTTTTTCCAATACTAAATAAGCGTACCTCCAAAGCCAAATAATAGCTTGCAATACCATTAATCCAGTGTACATTTTATTATCAAAGTTAAATGCTAAAATCAAACTTCCGTAAATTCCTATAAACGCTATTATTCTATCTTCTTTCATAATTTTAAATTTTGTTATTATTAAATCGCACTAATCATATACTCAACGTTAGCAACAAGGTGGCTTAGGTTCTTCCATCCAATAAAGTACAGGGTTTTCATTTGTAATTTCTCCTACACCAACAATCAACCACCTTTCTGTTCCAATTCTACAATAATTTGCTTGGAATATAGAATTGTTTTCTAGGCAAACCATATAGTTACTCCATTCTTTCGGCGGTTTTCTATCACTAATCGCCACCCAATTGCTAACACCAGATAAAATTAATTGCTCGAGTTGTGCTTCTAAATAATCTATATATTTATTTAGTGCTTGTTTATAATCGTGTTGCGTAACACCATCAGTCATTGTCATATATTCACTTGGTCTTTTCATTGTTTCTTTATTTAATTTTGTTATTAATTAATCGCAACTAATCTTATCTGTATCCGTTAGCCACCATTTAAAGTGGCTCAAAGTTGTCTTTAAAGTATTGGTTTGCTACTAGCCATTGGTCATCGTGGTTTATAGGGTTTCGTGCAATCATATCGCCACTTTTAGGAGAACCATTTTGTAAATCAGTTTCACTAACACTAATTGCTTTTCGGCTATGTGTTTTAGTCACAATCAATCTACCAAGTTCTTTTTCTTCTTCTGTTACAGGTCGCATTTCAGCAATTTGTGTTCTTCTGTATTTTGTAAATTCCATAATAAAAACGGTGGCTAACAATGTATATAGCAAATAGCCTTATTAGCCATTTTAGAAACTATCTGCTTGTTTATAATTTATTTACTTTTTACTTAATTCTGTGATAGGCTACTTGCCATATACTCAACGTTATGATGCAATTAAAAAAGCACATAACAACGTGTATAAAAAATAACTACTTATTGCTTATCAATTAAGTTCACTATTTTATTATCGTCTTCGTAAGAATGTATCTGCCATTTATAAGTCGGCTTAGGTAGCGGAAACCTTAAAGTGTCCCAGTTCGCACTATCATTTGTATTCGCTATTAAGTCATTGCTTAAACTCACGCCTACATTCATAAATCCTTTTGGTAATTCTACTTTTATTTTAGTCATATCTATTAAGTTTATTATTAATTTATCCGTTACTTTTCATACACAAAACGTTGTGTGTAACACTAGCTTTCTAGCATTTCATCAATCTTTTTTACTATGTCGTA
>TARA_R110000822_G_scaffold36832_4_pt1 | contig 16223 bp, 16 predicted proteins | sample TARA_R110000822 | Tara Oceans TARA_R110000822 (sample SAMEA4397666) | marine metagenome | biome: Polar Biome; feature: [SRF] surface water layer (ENVO:00010504); material: water (ENVO:00002006), including particulate matter (ENVO:01000060) such as... | depth 5 m | reverse complement strand
CCTTTTCATTAGCAAGAAACGGATTTAAATGATTATCTTTAAAATTAAACCATCGAGATGAATATGTACATTGGTAAAATACACCTTTAGGGACTATACCTGCATTAATTAATTTAGCACTATTAACCATACTAAAATAGTTATTACCGCCAGGTATGCCTAAGTTTACACAATATGCACCTAGTTTATCTTGCATAATCTTTGGAATTGTTTCTTCATTTGAAACTCCTACTCCAAACGTATGACTACAACCTAAAAATATATAACTGTTATTCCAATCTATAGCATTCCATTCTTGTTCTCTGTATCCTTGTTTATTTAAAGTATACGTAAATTGCTTGCGTGTTTGCTCAATATAATAATTTGTTTTATAAGCCCGATGGCGTGACCAAGAGGCTGGCCATCTGTCAGGCATATCGCTCTCAGTGTAAGCAACAGTTTTTGGGTAGCCTGCTCTGCCAAAGCGTGTGTCAATTAACTCTAGGGTCATGTTTTTCTAATTCCATTTCTTTAAAACTATAATTCCAATTAACCTTTCTAGCTGCATCAAGATCATCGAGATAATTCATAAAGACACTGCCTTGTGTTTTCCATAGGTCTTTTTCTAACATATGACTAACATAAAAAGGCACTTTACTAGAATATTCTCCAAAGTCATAATTATTAATATGTTCTTCTATAATTTGTTTAGTTTCATATGGCAATACCTGTGCGCTCATATGTATTGGCCACTCAACGTGATTAGCAAATATAAATTTAATATTTGGAAAGTGGTTACGCATATAATCAAACGTATCTACTAGATAAAACATACTAACGTTGCTACAGGTCCATTGCACGCCTATATCTAGGTGCTTGTTGTCTTTAGCATATTGTTCCATGAGTTGTAACTTCTTAACAAAACTATTCCATTTAATAGGAAATCTAAAATATTCTCCTGGCTCTTGTATAGCATCTAAACTTAATCGAATAATAACTTGTTTAAAACTCATAAGTTGATCAAATATTTTGTCTGTAAGTAATGTGCCGTTGCTTACATATGTAAGAGTAATGTCCTTAGCAGTATCAGTAAATGCTATTTCTTTAATAAACTTATTGTGTTGCTTGTTAGCAAAAGGCTCTCCTCCCAAGAAGTTAAAACGTTTTGTGTGTTGCAAATTTTCTTTAATGTTGTCCCAGATAAAACTGTCTTGTTCGATCCATTTGTTATCAATGTTATAAAACTCTGTGTTAGGATACTTGTCTAACATAGCTTTGTCTTCATTCCATTTACTGCTAGCACCAGTGCCGCAATGAATGCATTTCAAGTTACAAATAGTACCAACACGAATATCTATATTGCTAGGATAATAAGGCACACTGCCGTCCGCGGTTGTTTGTTCTATAAGATGTGCATTAGTGTCGTAGTGATATTCGTTTTCTTCTAAGCGTTTACTACTGCCGCCGAGTTCTTCAACATACTTGCAGCGTTTACAATTTTCAGGCCACTCGCCACGTAAAAAATCTTTACGAATAGATTTGAAGTAATCGTTATTCCATTCGTCACTAATAGTACTACCCTTTAGTTTTACTTGCGCTGCTTTTACTGTAGTCTGATCAGCATATCCACAAGTGCGAGGTCTACCAAAAGTATTAGTGCTAAAGTTAATCCAAGGAAGTATGCAAGGTTTCATTTTATAACCTCTTTAACAAGATATTCAGCAAATAATTTATGTGCATCATAATGATAATGTCTGCCCGGGTATCGTTGAATTTCGTGCATCTCACACATCTGATGTAAACTAATATCGTTAGACTTATAAACATCCAACGGCATTTGTCTACAATGAGATTGCCCAGCAACTTGGTCTGAACAATAGATATCTATAGTATATGCAACTTCTTTAATTTCATCTACTACAAATTTATAAAACTTATTCATTATGAATGAACTAGGATAACGGTTATACTCTCGGGGCCTTTTAATATCTGCCAACCGTATTTGCTCGCCGTTAGTACTTTCATATCTAAAAACCGGCGATAATTCAAATAATATAATATCACTATTTTTAAACTTATGTTTATTTTCAAGAAACATTTTATAAGAATAATCTATACCTGTACCGTTTTTTGCAAAGGTTTTTAATTCTGTATTTTTTAATTTTGCAACAATACCAGGATACGATAAATTAGTATCATTACTTACCCAATTGCTGTGCCATTTTTTCCAAAGTTTTTTTATTTTTTTGTCGTTATAATTACTTTGATAATCAAAGTAATCATAACAATCTTTAAAACCATGCAGATTATAAAACTTACGTAGATCATCTTGTGTAAACCCTGACACCATTTCATGTCCGTTACTATGTGAACACCCAAAAGCCCAAACTGTCATAATTTATCCATAATATATTCTTTTACTGGTGTTATCTCTCATATATGTACTTATCTTTACATATAACCTATAAGTATAGATATGAGAGATAACATTAATAGAGAATATACCAAAGAATGGCTACAAAAAGATAGACCGCAACCTATGTACAGTAGTGCCATTAATAAATTTTATGATAATTTTTATCAACATAATCCTGTACACACGCCTGACTTAGATCAACAGTTTAGGGATACATTTGTGCAATGGTTAAACAATCACAAGTACAGTACATTTAGTGGGCTAGAGGCATTTACTCGGCTTGATATTATAAACGGATGTACACAATACATAGATGACTTGTATCAACGCTGCGGAACACTGCAAACATTCAAAGACGATTATAAGTATCACTGGCGTTTGGATAACAACATCGAATACGCTACAGTAGACACACTTAATCTTAATAAAGAATTACTTATAGCAATGCCGTTTCCATTTTACGGTGATGTGCATCCCGACATGACCCAAATACTAGATCAGTGTAGTGAACAGAATATACCAGTACACATCGACGGCGCTTGGATTAGTTGTATAAGAGATATAGAGTTTGACTTTAATCATCCTGCTATACAAACTGTGGGTATTAGTTTAAGTAAAGGAGGGATGGGCGGCAATCGTATTGGACTACGCTTTGCCCGTAACACTCCTGAAGGCGCAGTAACTATAATGAATGACTTTAATATGAATAGTCAAGCAACTGTTAGTATGGGTATTAAGTTTATGGAAGAACTTGGGCCGGAATACTTTTGGACCAAGTACGAAAAAGATTATGCTAAAGTTTGTGCAGATTTTAATTTACAGCCGACTAAAGCAATTCATCTTGCTAACCAAAACGGAAGACCTGTAGGAGTTAGACCTTTATTACGATTTCTTCAAAAATAGGATCAAGGTCATAAATGCTAGTACCTCGAATGTTATCTAAAAACATAGTACGTTTTTTAAACATCCTAGCTTGATCAGGATTATAAGGATATCTTTTAAGATGGTTTATTGCCATATCAGCTGTAGGGTGATTTAATTTTTCTAGATACTTAATTTTATCTGCTTTAATATGATCCGGAATACAATCTAGTTTTCCTGCTACACCATACATCGGAGTCATATTAATAGTATCTGTAGGGAATTGTAGGAAATATTCTATCCAGTCTTCTATAATTGCAAAACTAGTTGTTTGTACAACCATTTGAATACTATAATCTTCTGCAATATCAATTATCTTTGGAATATTTTTTTCTACTTTATTCCATTCTGCACCAGTACGAATATATTCGTATGCTTTACCTGCTGCATCTATACTTAAATTTACATTCACGTCCTTAAACTTTTCTATACGACTCATCCAAGGTCTATTAATACTAGTGCAATTAGTTGTGTATTGCAATCTTATATTTTTGTTCATTCCGTTATCGATCAAATAATCTAATATAGGAAAAACTTTTTTATTAACTGTAGGTTCGCCACCGAGTATTGCTAATGTTTTTAAATTAGATAAATCAAAATCTAAAACATCATCTGTGTCTCTTACTAAGATAGGACTTTTAATTCCGGTATTAAAATGTAACTCAGTTGCTTTTTGTTGAACTTTTGGAGTAATGTATTCTTCTTCAATTAAACTAGAACTGTTAGGCCCGCACATCCGGCATTTTAAATTACATAAATTGTCTGGACGATAATCTAACTTGCCCAATTGTCCTGCAGTATATCGCTTAGAGTCAACATCTCTTTTAATATAGCCACGAGTTGATTTGTCGCCAAGGTCTTCGGTTTCGATGCACTCAATACAATTTTTTGAAATTATATCTGTATCATGAGTTTTCATAGCAGTTTTTATTTTAGATAGATATTTGCTATTATGATAATCTTTAACATTTCCTTTAAAAGCAGGACCTTTCCATTCACAACAAGGTTTTATTCCTTGCGTACCTTGATATTGGACAGTTGTCCAAGGAGCATAACAAAATGGTTTAGATTTGGTCATAATGCCAACCTATTATATTCCAAGTATTACAATTTCTATATCTGTCGGTCATTTCTACATGAGATGTTAGCATTTTCATATGTGAAGGAGAATTAGCATTTTTGATCATAGTATACAACTCTGTTATTTGCTCTTGTTCTTCATACGAATACTTAGTTAAATCAATTTCTTTTATACGGGTTGCTGCTTGCTGTCTTACATCAACGGGAGTATTGTCTAATTTGTACCAAGGCGCTCCGTTGAGCCAACTAAATCCAACTTTAAATCTATCTTGAAATTCTGTATACTCCTTAAAAAATTCAATACTATCAGCTAAGTTAAGTATATTTAAATTATGTGGTACAATAGCAAATTCACAAGTTATCCACGGATATTTTTTTAGTATATCAATTTTTTCTAATGTGTCATTCCATTTTAGTGGCCAACGCAAATATTCGTAAAATTCTTTTCCGCTGCCGTCGATACTGTAATTAATATGCAAGTGGTCAAATGCTTCTAATTTCTGTATTTGGTTTTCTGTAAAACTGCCATTAGTAGTAATATTAAGTCCAGGAAGTTCTTTACCGCTTGCTATTAATGAATCAATCATTCTATCAAAATGTACGTTAATAAATGGCTCACCGCCTGATATTTCTAACTTACGAATAGTGTCAGATCTGTCAACAATATCATTGACAATATTTCTATACCAGGTCTTTGTTTTAGTCCAGTCGTGTTTTTTAGTTACAAGTTTATATAGATTTGGATCTTCTATACTACTAGCCATAGCTTTATATTGTTTTTCGATTAGACTACTTCGGCTAGCATTACAGATACGACAAGCGGTGTTGCACTGATTGCCGAAAGTAATCATAATGTGTTCAGTGCCCTTGTCAGCCTTGCCTTCGTAATAAGCATTGCGTTTCTGGCGCATACTTTTTGCACCCTTGTCCTCTTGTTTCCAACAAAAGTCACAGCCGCTAACACGTTCGCCGTTATCTAATTTATTTTTTAAATTAGCTAACCAATCACTAGAAAGATACTCGTCAAAATTTTCTGTAGTTGGACGGTCACCTACATACTGGCAACAAGGACCTAAATTGCCTACACTGTCAAAATGTATTTGTTTGTAGGGTTCTGAACAACCTACATTGCTGCTTGTTCTTTGTGCCATTCTTCTTTAAGATCCTCATCTAGTTCTTTATAGAACATCATAAGAAGTCCCATTTTACTATTCCACATTTTTTTGTTTTTATCTTTAGAACCTTCGTTTGTAGCATGCAACTGTACAGCATCAAAGACCATCGGTGAACCTGGGGTCCAATCAAACACATTCTCTGCACTTAACCCCTGCACTCTCCGATAAGGAGTATTTAGATAACGTTTATGAAACTCTTTATCAAACGGTATTGCGTTGTCTTCTCTCGGAATCTCGGCGCCGTTCCTGTCATAAAATTGTATGTCAGTATAGTCTGTAACTATTTCATAAATGCTTGCAATACCGGGTGTTTGATTGCCGCCATTGTAAACCTTAGCCCAACCAATATCACGCTGTTCAAAGAAAACAATCTGTCCTCCGTCAAACTCGTCATCGTTAACGCCCATCCACAATGGTAGTATAAAGTTTTTCCAAGTTGTGAATACACGCTGTTTGTCATTTAAAGGAACACTTTCTAACATTCCTCTGTAGCCTTTTTCACGCATTGCATCCATATGCAATCCGTATTGCTGAGGTGTTATAAAATAATTTCCGCCAATAGCACACGTATCAGCAGCAACTTCTCCTACACATTCTAATATTTTATCTTTGTATCTATCGTAGACTTTGGTCATGTCTGTATCAATAATTACTGTTCCGTTTTTATTTAATCTTGGAACACTGTCGTCTGTGAAGGCATTTTTCCATACCCAGTCGAGTTCTTCTTTTGAAAATATGTTGTCTAAGCATTTAGCTTCGCTACTATGTCTTCTTACATTTTCAATTGCAATTGGGTGATCCATTGGTAATAGATAAAATCCTGGTTCATCATGTTTCATTATCTTTAACCTTTCTTAATATTTCTTTATAGAGAAGTTGATGATCTTCAAATCCTCTGTGCTGTAAATCTCGTGCATTTGATATATCTTGTGTTGTCCAATCCGTTTGCACTATTATCGGAGTATCCTTAATTAAATACTTTATTGCCTCTAAATTTTTATTATTATACCATGTAGCATAATCTTCATTAAGATGCCAGTTGTCTACCTTCCATGGACCAAATTTATGTATGCATGTTTCGTCAAATTTTTCCGATCTACTCGTTGTACTATCGGCAAAAAACCAAACTATTAAACTAGGTTTAATTTTATCAAACCATAGTTTGATTGTTCTATATACACTGTCGGAACTACCGCCTGGAACTGCTAAGTTGTATAACTCTAAATTTAATTCATCTGCTAACATTCTAGGCCATATTCCGTGTTCAGGCAATCCTATACCAAATGTATTACTACATCCTACTGTCATTAGCTTTGGGGTGTCACTTATATCATCAAAACTGGGACATCTAAATCCGTATTTGTTTATTGTGTACTCAAACGGATTTTCAACCCAATGACTCATTCGAGTTGGAAATTTTTTTAGATTTTTTTTAAATAACTTTAGTGTGTCCATAGGTATCCAAGGAACTTGATTATCATCTGCAGAGAAGACTTCAGTAAATTGTGGTTGACTATATTTTAGAAAATTTTTCATATTATTCTTTAACCTTTCCTATAACTTTACGTAACACTGGTATATGATCATGAATACTAATATTGGTTGCACGATCCATATCTGCTGTATATTTTTTAAATTTCTCTATTAAATGCGTGTCATCTTTTATCGATTTATAATATTTCAAATTAACATCATCTTTTATTTCTTCTAAATATTCTTTTGGTAAAACATTTACACTTAAATATTCAGGCACTACTAGTAAAGAAGAATGAAATTGCATGTTATTATCGTCAGCTAGTTTTTTTAGATTTTTAATATCATGTAAGTTATATGCTTGAATTGTGCTAAAAATATTTACATCAATATTAGATGACTGATCTCTGTACTCAACCCATTTTAGAAGATTGTTATATAGAACATCCCATTTCTTGCCATGACGTATATAGTCATTTACTTTTCCAACACCGTCAATACTTAATTCAACTTCAACTTCTTTAAATTTACTAAGATAATTTTTCCATTTGTTAGGAAATACTGTAACATTAGTGTTACAAGTAAAATTAACATTTCCTATTATACCATTTTTATCTAAGAACTCAAATAAATCTTTTATTTGCGGGGTAATAAAAGGTTCTCCTCCGAGATATTTTATTTTTTTTAATTTAGACAAATCTACATCTGCAAATATAGATTCAACACTCATACCAAGTTGTGTTACAGGATGATGCCATTCTTTTAAAAATTCATTTTTTCTAATAAGTTTATCCCAAGTTGTACTATAGTCTGCACAGCACATTTTGCAAGTTAAATTACATTCGTTAGATAAACTTAATTCAATATATTCTATTTCGGGCCCGCCCGAAAGTGTTTCATTAGATTTTAGTCTTAAACTTTTATGTCCTCGTTGTTCCTCTAGCATACATTTCTTGCAACCTTCGGCCCATCCATCCTCCATGTCTTTGAGAATGCCTTGATAAAATTCGCCGGTGCGATATTCATCAAAATTAGTTTCATTAATATCTACACTAGGGTTGCCGACAAATCTACAGCAAGGTCGCCAGCTGCGATTAACAGTAATACACATGTGATTTTTTAATAAATTACATTTTGGCATTTATTATCTCTTTTACGTTTTCATCGACATAATCTGCTACCCATTGCAACCCTGTTCGTCCGAAGTGAGTTCCCGCTTCCCACCATTCTCTACATTTTTCTCTAGTAAGTATATCTTCTACACACGGTATATCTGTTACATTCCTATATGCACCTTCTGTCTGTAAAAAACAAAAATCAGTATTACGTTTAATATAATCAAGTGATAATTCCCACTCTAAATCCATAGTCTCGACATTTACATTACGATAATACTGTTTTGCAAAATCTATACTTTTTTGTTTATTATTCATATTAGGCTTTTGTGTAGCAAGAGGTGCCGTTAAGCATTGTACAGATTGAAAGATTCCATGGTAATATTGTTTTAAATTGGGCGCAGCAGGTTCTAAGTAATTAAAAAAATCTGTTTTAGGCTCCCAATAGGTTAATCTTTCTGGTCTTGATATTTGAAAAATATATAAATCTGCAGGAGTTGTTTTCTTAACTATATTCATCTGATGAATTTGAAAAGATACACTACTTGCTGCAATTGCATAATTAGTTATTTCTGCATTAGGATATTTTTGGGCGAAGAAATACGGCCAATTAATATATTTTTCTATTTGTCCAACACCGTGTGTCCAACTGCATCCGAAAATTGCTATCTTCATAAACGGTCCAATACCCATTTAGCTTCCCAATCACAACCTTCCATATTAAAATGCTCGCCGCTGTCTGCTATAAACTTTTTTACATTTAGTAACTCGTCCATTATCACAGGACAAATATCTAATTTTAAACTATCTTCGTTATGCATAAACATTAAGTCAACTTTATCTTTTAAATAATTTACAAGAGCTTTATATTCTGTTCTAAAAATACTTTTATTTACTGTTGTATAATAACTTTTTGCAAACTGGTATTTTCCTGGCAAGTTCCAAAAACTATCGGTTTTTGGTAACTTCATATGCCCGGGAGTAATTGTAACTACTTTCCTAAAAAATCCATCTTCAATATCAAATCTTTTATAATTTGTTTTGAATTCTTTCAAATGTGTTGCAAAGTCATACTCTTCTTCAAAGTAAGTAAGACGTCCAGGAGAGGTAATTTGAAATATTATTTTATCATAAGTGTTATGTCTTAATATATCGTCTAATAAAAAAGTTTGAAATTGTAAATTAGAGCCACCAATAGCATAATTATCAATTTTCCAATCTGGATTTAATTTATGTAATGCATACGGCCAAGAGTAAAAATTATCAATCTCTTTTACTCCATGTGACCAGCTACATCCAAAGACTGCTATTTTCATTTAAAAATATCCTTCATTTCTGGAAACGTTTCTTCAAAAGTGTTTCCACGTTGCTTGTCACATAATCCTAAAAACTCTTTCATCTCAGGCAAGCGTTGGCTCCAGTCTTCACTTTCCATAAAGCTTAACATGCCATCTAATCGTTTCATTCCGTACGGACTATTACGCCAAGTATCATACTCTACTTTACCTTTGTGCCATTCGGGTATACATAATTCCCAGTTCTCTTCTATCCAAGGATAAAATTCTTCATACTTACGACGGCATTCTGCTTTAAACCAGGCAGGCAATGCTTTTACATTTAAATGCGCAGGCCAGTATACAAAATGATAGTTTATCATGCCGGCACCAAAGGGCCACATATTTATTTTACGAAATTTTTGTTGCACTTTCCATTTAATAAAGTCTGGAATATAATATATATTAAGTGCTTGAACTGCACAAGCAACAGTAACTTCAACATTGTCACTAGTTTCGTTATCTAAAATATGAAATACTTCTTCTTGACGTGACCACTTACTAGGGTAACGAATATAGTCATTCATTTCTTTAATACTGTCTATACTGTAATGAAAACGTACTACTTTAAATTCTTTCCACAAGTCAAACAAATCATCACGCCATTCAACTCCGTTTGAGTTGTAACGTAGTTCTAAGTCTTTTGCATAATCCATTTTAATTGCGTGTTCGAGTATTTCGTAATGCTCTTCGATGATAAGACTTTCGCCGCCAGCAAAGTAAATCTGTTGCATACTAGGCATTTGCTCATAAAACTGTTTCCAAAATGTAGGATTTTGTTTATGCCAGTTGTAGCTACTGCCATTAGTGCTACCTTTGTCTTGCCATTGCATGATCTCTTTGAGAGATTCATTTTTTACTTCAGGAAAGATTTTTTTATAATCTTTTATCCAGCCACTGCTATCATGCGGTGAACACATAACACAAGCTAGCTGACATTTAGTCCCAAAGCGTAAATCGATATATGCAAGATTAGGAGGAACTTCTCCGTCTGGTTGCGTGTCAGCAAGGATTTTATCTAAATCAACTCTCTCACTCCAATATGCAGTTTCCCACATACGTTTTGAATTATGTCCAGCTGCCTCTTCTTTGTAGCATTTCAAACAGCTAGGTGGCTTTTCGCCTGCGAGCATTTGCATCCGTACATTCTTCATGTACTTCGAATTCCAAGCAGTTTCAAAATCACTTACATTTAAATTATTTGGTTTGCCATCATCAGTTTTAAGAATGCCAACTTGGCCGCCATGTTCTTTATCGTTAGTAGGGCCAACACTTGATGCATTTGCAGTGCAGCACACTCGCATACTACCGTCCGGGCGTGTGCTTAGATGCACCCATGGCAATAAGCAAAATGTTTCTGAAGGATATTTCTTTTCTGTCATACTGTACTTATTCCTAGTGGTTTTTTGCCTTTCAAATCGTGACTTAAATCTATTTGTTTATTAATTTCTATATCACTACCGCATGTGCATTCTTTATATGCACAAATAATAGGTTGAGTTAGCAGGTTAACAGTTTCAGGTGAAGTTTTTATATTTCCCATTATTACGTTGTTATTACACGCATTAGCAGGAACGACATCGCCGCTAGCTTTTATCACAACTAAATCTCTACCAATATTACATGCCCAACCTTCAAATTTATTTTTTCCTGATTGTATTAAATTGTGATTATTTTCTTGCGTTATTTTACCGTCATCGTAATAACAATTGATGCCCAAACTAGTTTTATTCTGTTTTGTACTAGGACGGTTAGCAGTTACCTGATGGGCAGCTCTCATCCAAGAAAGTTGATCGTCAGTATATGGCATCCAGCCTCTTTGTCCAAATTCAACTTGTAGTTTTTTAATTTGTATTGGCACAACAGTATTATCACGTAGTTTTTCATAGATGCTTACACACTTATCCCAATTATTAATGTCCATTAACATCTGTATATTAGTTTGACAGGTATCTTGTATTGCATTAGCAACTTCTATTGTGTGATTAATATCTGCTTCTTGGTGGTGATAACTTATGCTTACTTTGTCTAAGTAAGGCTTGGTCTTGTTCCACCATTTAAGTGTTCGGCTACCGTTGGTTAAAATGTTCACCATGCTATTTGGATCAACTTCTTTAATTATTTTACTAAGGCGTGTAAAATTTTTCCATACAGTAGGCTCGCCGCCTAATATAGTGTATATTCTATGATCGTGGTTGCTTTGCTCAGTGATTCGTTTTATCACAGTCTCACACTGTTCGATGTCAGGCCAAAATAAATCACCACCATTACTGTCAGGGGTGCAATACGTACATTTAAAGTTACACACATTTGATAATATCCAATCAACTACTAGTATGGTATTACGTGTTTCTATTTTTATTAGTTTTTTTGTCACGGGGTATACCTAAAATTACTATCAATGTTTATTACTTTATTATTCGCCAATCTAGTTGCCTCACTGTGGATAATATCCAATAATGTTGGATACAATTCAAATATATATTCTCTAATCTGTGGCGTCATTACTTTTTCGTTAGATGGGTGTACATTAATATCTGTTACTGGGATGGTAGGAAATTTCAATAAATCTTTCTGATTAAATTCTAAATCTTCAAATTTAATCGTATTGATTATCTTGTTGTGTTTCTTAAAGAAATCGTATGTAATTTGTGTGTTAATATATCCAGACGTTATTGCGCTACACACTGCCCGAGATATATCACTAATGTCACGGTGTTCGGGTATGTTGCACGGAGACTCATCTGGATAATCGTACATTTTGGCAGCTATAAACGATATTACCATATCAGTCACATCTTCTCTGTATAGAAAATAACACTCAAGCTCATTCTCGTTTATTAATTCAAGCATTTCATTTAAAGAAAAAACATCATCATATAGGGAAGAATACTTAATTATGAATTGTTCACTCTCACGCACAAAGACACGCATCTGATGTTTTGCCTGATCTAACGTAATACCATCATAATACGTAAATCCGTTTACATTTCTAAACGAGTTATTAATGCCCGTGCGTTTTAAATCTGAAGCATCCGATTGCCAATGGGCATAGTAGTGAAGAATTTCAGAAAGGATTCGTGGATGGTTACGGTATTTTTTGAAAAAATAACTCTGGACAATAGAACATAACGCAGTGGACCCTACTCGACTAGTAGATAATAATATAATTTTATTAGTCATTTATATTAGCCTTTCTGTACTATATATTGGTGCAGGTTTTTCTTTGCCTCCACATTTATTACATATATCAATGCTTCCGCGTTGCCAAGCAGGATGCAAATCGTCTACAAACTGTTGTGTAATAACTTTTAAATTTGCATTACGTATATGATTGTTTGTGTATTTACTATATTTAAAATTTGTACGCAAATCTAATTGCCTGCCACTGATATAACAACAAGGCCATATATTCCCCCAAGGATCGATTTGTAGCATGCCTTCGTCGGCGTATGGACAAGCGAAACTGCCTACTGGGCTTACAGCACCAGTAATAGGTGTTGCTACATGAGAGCGGAAAGTATCACGTCTAGCATATTGTTTTGTAAAAGTTTTTGTATCAGGTCCTGACAAACTCTGTGCAGGGAAGTCTTTATATGCCTTCATATCAACGTCTGATCGATTGCGATTGGTTTGAAAGGCCAAGCATCCAGTTGATTTAGCAAACTTACTTATAGTATCAATATCGTCTTTATTGTAATCAAATACAATACACTTCCATATACTGTTTCCGCCAGCATCATTAAAAGCACATAAATTATTAATACGCTTGTTCCAATCAATACCACGACGATATATGTCATGGGTATGTTCTAGTCCATCAATTCCCCATTTAATATCATGCTTGGCAAACTTTTGTAACACAACTGCAAGATCATTCCAAAACTTTGTATTACGGGCCCCGCCGTTAGTATTCAAATTAAGATACACATCTGTTTTTACTTCAGCAAGTATTTCCATCATATTAATAAAATGAGGATGCATACTAAAGTCACCAAAGTTACCATTGAAAATAACCTCTTGTATGTTTTGTAAGTTATCTGCTGTAACAAAACTACGCCAATCATCAATGCTTATGTGATTAAGTTTTAGCTTAGGATGATTCTCACCACCATCAATATTTCTATCGCATGCGCCGCAGAAAGCATTGCAATAACTAGTGCAATCAATTTCGAGTTTTTTAATTGTTTCAAATTTATACAGATTCATCTTGTTATTAAAATTCCATCTCTTGTTCTTATTTTATTATATAAATGAGTAAAATTTTCTATTGCATACTCGTGTATATCTGTAACATCTAAATCACTGTTACACCAAATACCAGAATTTATTCCGAAGCATATAGGTTTTATATTACCAGTTTCGGTTGTTTCTTTCATCATATTGTAAAATCTCTCGTAACAATGATTAGGAGCAATATCATCTACAATAATTATGTAATTATTATTAGTGTTTGAATAAAGCCATTTCCAAAACAAATTCCAATCTATATCACAATCTATTCTAACTACATCAAATTTTGTCTCTGCATCTTTTTTGAAAATGTCATTTGCATCTTCAAAATAATACTTTGTTTTAATTTCTCTTTTGGTAACATCTATTGATGCAGTTTTGCAATGTTTAATTAATTCTTCTGGGGTTGTGGGCCAGTTTTCTTTTTCGTATACCCAACCCATAGACACATGCCCTTTATAATTAAAATTTTCTACTTGATGGAAGGTGCGCTGTTTATTAGGATTATATGTTAGGTGATCTATACATATTGACCAGTTGCCTGTTCCAGCGCCAAATTCTATTATCTCATCTAAATTTAATAAATCAATAACCCAATATTCTGTAAATATATCTTTATTAGTTGCAGATACAGGATATCGAACTTCTTTAACGTCTCTCATTTTTTGATATTGCTTACTCCATGTCATTTAAACTGCTCTGCAACTGGATTAGATTCATTATACTGTGTTGGCTTATTTGTTTTATGTAAACACGTATTACATATCTTATAACTATGATTTTTCCAAACAGGATAGAGTTTATTTCTAAAATGTTCTAATATTTCTTTTAAAGAGTACTCATTTAAGTTATTTATATTCCATTCATTATAGGGAAATTTTTTATGATGTGTAACTGTATTACCTTGTATGAAACAACATGGCCATACTTTGCCATCAGGTTCTATGACAACTGTTTGTTCTTCTGCAAATGGACAAGAATAGTCTGCAAAATTAATAGGAGCGTCATGTGGTAGTTTAATAGATTTATTAAAACGCACAAGTAACTTATACGTACTTTCAAATTCATCTATACTAGGGCTAGTAATAGTATTACTAGGTAAGTTTTTATACGCATCAAGAACAATAGGACTTGTTCTATTACGATATGTTTTAAACCTGTGGCATCCTAAATAATTTGCAAAATTACTCATCTGATTAATTTGATGTTTATTATGATCAAATACAATTGCCCGCCAAGTAGAGATGCCGCCTGCATTGTTAAACGCCTTTACATTATCAATTAGTTTATCCCAATTAACATTACGTCTATATATATGATTAGTATCTTCTAAACCGTCAATTGCAAATTGCATATCGTGATGTTTAAACTTTTTTAAAACTACAGCCAGTTGTTTCCAAAATTCAGTGTTTCTTGCTCCGCCATTGGAAGAAATTTTTATAAACAAATTATTTTTTATAGTACTTAGGTAATCTAGCATTTCTATTATCTTAGGATGCATACTAGCATCGCCAAAATTTCCATCAAATGCAAGAGTAGAAATATTAGATAGATTATCTTCAGTTGTAATAGATTGCCACGTATCAAAAGACATATGATGCAACGGCATTTTTAAATTTACAGGGCCACCGTTTATATTACGGTCACACGCTCCGCAATTAGCATTACAGAATGTAGTAAGTTCTATTTCTAATACCTTTACAGTATTAATGTCATACTGATTCATTTAAACTGCTCTGCAAAAGGATCAAACTCTGCTCCGCACTTCATAGCACATACTTTAAGTTTGCCGGTGCCGCAGCTGGGCTTGTTCCAGCTTGCTTGTATGCTATCAAAGATGCCTGTGTCAAACACTGCCTCTAAGCCGTTACGTGCTTGTAAGGCGCTTATATTAGGTATAAAGTCCCATATTTGCTCTACCTTAGGATCTTTATGCCACCATTTATACATACGGCCAGCAGTCCAGCAGCATGGCAGTGCTAATCCTTCTGCTGTTATGAATAAGCTATTATCTTTCTTTACTTTGCAAATAATAGGAGCAGCATCATAATATGTATCCATGCTTCCGTACTTGTTAAGTATTACATCTTGTTTTGAAAGTGCGTTGTTAGTATATTCTTTTTTAGGCTTTTTAATTTCTGTCGAATTATTACCTTTTTTATCAACTGCTTGGTGTGATTGTTTTTTCTCGCCTTTGCCGGTGATAAACCGTCCTGTTTTTTTCTTCATAAACTTCTCGCAGCCCCATTTGGTTGCAAGTGCTTCTGCTTCATCTATTTGATGCTGGTTGTGTTCAAATATTAAGAAGTCCCAACGTGCTCTGCCACCAGCATTAATAAACGCTTGCATGTTACGCTCTACATTGTCCCAGTTTACTCCTTGGCGATAAAGATGATTAGTGTCACGCAATCCATCTACACTGAATATAACTGCGCCTTTTTTATTAATAACATCTGCAAGCTCTTCCCACCAAGCAACACTTTTTGCTCCAGCATTA
>TARA_R110000822_G_scaffold46394_3_pt1 | contig 16288 bp, 17 predicted proteins | sample TARA_R110000822 | Tara Oceans TARA_R110000822 (sample SAMEA4397666) | marine metagenome | biome: Polar Biome; feature: [SRF] surface water layer (ENVO:00010504); material: water (ENVO:00002006), including particulate matter (ENVO:01000060) such as... | depth 5 m | reverse complement strand
GAAAAGAAAGAAAAGAAAATGACTAAGAAAGAAAAAAAGAAAATGGAAGAAGAAGAAATGTAATCCTATTATAAATGGATAAATTAACAAAAAAACAAAAAGTAGAAGTCATCAAAGCAACAGAAGTTTATGCAAGTATTGTAGGAGAACTTGAATGTTCCGAACAACATAAAGAAATGAGTATATTAGATTTTATGAATAAATATATTAAGTCATTTATTGATGATAATCAATTAAGTCAGCAGAAATCTGACACATCAACATAGAATATTCTAGTGGTGAGAATTCCAAATTCTCAATCATATCTTTTACTGTTTTAACTTTTTCTCTTGAAGACATTATATTTAAATCATTCACAATAGCATCAAAGGGTTTGTAACTCGTTTTTAATTTAATTGCTTCATCTTTAAAATACTTTTCAAAATGATTTCCTTTACCAACATAAGTTAATGTTAATGAATTAAAATTATTAATTTGCGGTGTTATATTGAATCTACATAATGCTAATAAAAATTCTTTGTCAATATCTTTAAAAAATACTTTATGAACTTCATTGAAAGCATTAATACCCCTTTTAGTTGTTTCTGCCAATCGTGGATAATAACAACCACTTCTTTTAATCTTCTTTTCTTTCAGTAATCTTTCCCATTCAACAATAGGTTTTAATACATTATCTCTCCAGTATTCATTATCTACTTCTTCAGCATTCACACAATATAAAGTTTGAGTATTAGTCATTTTATAATATAATATATAATATATCTTTAAATAAAAAATAAGAAAAAAAGTAAAAATAAAAATTATACAATATGATCTTTGATTGTATGGTGAATATAAGTTCTTTCAATTAAATGTTTGAATTTAGTTTTAACTGATGGATTTTTAATAATCCTAGAAATGGTTTGAATTGAAATATTATATTTTTCTTTAATATCGTATCTAGTATAATAATATTCTTTTTCACCAAACACACCAGCGACCACATCAAGTAATGGTGTAACTGTGTAATGGTAAAATGATTTGTTTTTTGAACTACCCCGCATATTGGACTATATATAATATTATGTAACATTTGTTTTAAGTTGTTTTTTTTAATAAAGTTTTAACGGTTTTAATTCATTATTAGTATTTTGTTTTTGTGTCATCATTTGACTCATCTTTTCCATCATTTGTTGTTGTTGTCTTTCTGCTTGTTTGTTAGGGTCTTCCCTTATTTTAATACTAGCACGTGTTGTAGGTTGAAGACTTGTTGCCATTGTCATATCAGGTTTTCTTGCTTGTAATGTAAGTTCATTTAGGTAAAGGGTTTCTGCATTATTAATATCAATCCAATCTTCAAAATTAGCATCATAGGTTAAAGCACCACTATCATCACTTTTACTGAAAACACTCTTTGGAATTACTTTAATTGTCTTACCAATATTTTCATTCTCACCTTCCATTGATTTTACACCAGTTAGTTCTGGAATACTAATATGAAGTGTATCATCTCCACTTAATTTAATTGGAGCAATATTACCTACAAAATTAAGAGTAGCATTGTCATTTTGTAAAACATTTTCACCATATCCAATTGTAGAACCAATTGAACCACCACGTGTATTACCATCAAGTCTAGCAGGATTAGCATCATTATCACTAATATCATCTTGCGTTAATCTTCCTAATAATAATGTAGAAGCAAGTGGTAAATCTGCTCCAAGAGCAACACCAGCAACAGCATCAGCATTTGCTGCGTGTAATGTTTCATCGTGTGTAGTTCCATCATGTTTTGTTAAATCAACGAATTCACCACTGCTTAAAGTTGGTTTGTTTCCAACAGCATTAAATATACCATTACAATCAACTTGAATTATTGATGATTTAGGAACAGCAACAGTTGTTCCTTTGAAAGATAAAGGATTTAATGAAAAACTACTTGTTAATGTGAATTGAAATATTCCGTTTCCAGTATATGGGTCGTATGTCAAATCACCTATAGATGTTGCTGATGCTTGAGCAGTAGCATCATTTGTATAAACAAAGAATTCTAATGGGTCTGTTGGATTTTGTTTTAATACTAGATTGTTTGCTTCAGCAGAACCATTACCAGCAAGGGGTGTTGTTTCAGCAGTTTCAATAGATAATTTATAATCAAAACCATTATTTGTATGATTAATGAATTTCATAACATATACACTATCTGCTACTGCTCCAGTATTATCATTGTCTTCTGCTTGAGTTTGTAAAGTAATAAGTTGATTGTGTAATTCTGTTCCAGTAATTGATTTATTGTTTTTATCCAAAGAACAAAAAGGAAGATATGGAGCATATTTTACAATTGCTCTATTGATAGAAGCAGTTGTCTTGCCAGTTCGTGGATTTACTACAACGCCACCTGCTCCATCAGGAATACCAGTTGTAGTATAAATTAATGATGTGTAAGCAACACCATTAATAGTTTGACTATAAATATTAGGTCTTCCATCATTAGCATTATTTCCACCTACACCATCAGCAATTGCTAAATAGTTTGTTCCATCTGTGCTTCTTAACATCCTGACCACGAAGTCGTGACCCCTTTGTGTTGTTGCAGATGTTCTTATGAATTGGAAACCAAATTTATTTGTTTCATCAAATATACCATCTAAATCATTAGCATCTAAAACCCTTCTTTCTGCTTGTAATTTTCCATTCTGTGCTTGAATAGATGTTGTTCCCCTACGTTGTGTAAGATTAGAAACAATAAGTTTATATTGTCCATCATCTACATTAATTCCAATATCAACGTTAATATCTCCTTGAAATGGTGAAAAGTTGAGATTAGGGTTAATGTTATTAGGTGCTGAAAAAGCATTTCTTACTAAACCACAACTAGATATATGTGGTTGCATTGTTTGAGAAAATGTTGCTCCTTCTCCTTCTAAACCAAATCCAGTGAATGTAGCGTTTCCTTCGTGTAATCGTATTCCTTTATCAAGAATAACACTTGCTCGTTCTGTTGTAGAATTTACAAAAGTAGAATTTTGACCATCAGTATTATTGTTAGTAACTGTCATTAAACCCTTAGTAGAACTATTCTGTAGTGTAGTCCATTCACCACCCTTTGATTGTGCTGGTTTAGGAACATTAGCATATGTAATAGTAAAAAGATCTTCTGTTACTGGATTTGCACTAGCGTTCCCTTCTGTAAAGACACAAGACCAAGTGTAATTTTCTTGAAGTAACGCTCTATTCATAGCAGCAGCAATTTCAGTTGCTAATTCTGTTCCAACAAATCTACCAGTATTTAATGTCGCATATCTGTAATCACTGTTACTTCTAAAATTGGAAATCATAAAGCCAATAACATTATTATCAGCAGTAATTCGGTAATAACCATCATCTCTGAAATGGTAGAAGTGGTTTAAACAAACTTGACTATTAGGTTTAATAACAATTGGTTGTGGAAAATGATTTTTAAAATCAAATGGTGGTTGTTCTAGTATTTCATTTCTGCTTCGTGATGCTAGATTGATTAAACTCATAATATATAAACTTATAAAATATATTTTTTTTTAATCTTTTATTATATTATATAAGTAACTATGTTTAAAAACTTACAGAATAAAGATGAAATTGTTGAATCAACTAAATTAAAAAACAATTCACTAAAAAAAGTTGATGATAAAGCAGAGAAACAGATTAAAGAAAGTAAAAAACCTATTGACCCTAAATATATATTTGAAGGGATTAAAACAAAAGTAAAAACTAAAAAATTTAGAAAACCTACACCAGATGATGAAAGTAAAATGAAAATTATTGAAATTAAAGATTATTGAATGTGTCCAATTTTTTACAAATCTGGAAGTGTCCAATATTTTATAATCTCTTAAGGAACATTATAAAATATTGGACACAATGACGGTTTATCATATTCTGTCCATTTAAAAGTGTCCAATATTTATATACTGTCTAATCTTTCAAATTTCTATATCTCATATAATATTCTGTAAAGACTTTACTAGTTGGTTTAATCTTTTTTGGAATATCATGGTGTTCTTCAATTTCTTTTAGATTATCAATAATATTTTTATTAATTGTATAAACTCTATGTCTTACACCTTTAATCTGTTTCTTTTTACTAGTAATCATATTTTTTCCGAATATATGTTTTGTAATTTTAACAATGAATTGAAACCTTCCATATTCATCATTCAAATCTATTTTTTCTATGCCATTATAATGTTGCATAATTTTTTTAATTTCTTCATCTGATAATACATCCTTATAATCTTCTTTCTTTGTTAAGTCTTTATTAAATCCTAGTGTATCATATAAATCCATAGTTTCTTGTAGTTTATAATATATTGAATTGATTTTTTTAAATTCAATTTCATTTTCTAACTTTAACTTTCTTTCACAATATTTTTTATCTTTTAAAAAAAATGTTTTTCTTAGAATATACTTTTCAATACCACCTGCATCTGTAAATAATGATTTATTTTTTATCATCAACTGAGTATTAAATATTCTTACAATATCCAAATTTGCTTGACTATTCAAAGCATCAGCAACTTTAAAATGTTGTTTATTAAAAAGAGCAATGTTCTTTATTTTTCTAATTGGGTCACTTATATTAAATCCTGATGGTGTTTTTTTCTTAGTATCAATAAAACCCCTTGTAGGTAGTATTGATTTAAAATGAGCGTATTTATTAGTGTTATAAGCATCATTTTTAATATATAAATCAGCAGTCAAATCAATAAACATTTTCTCAAATTCTTGTGTATAATAACCATTATCAATCAAATCACAAGCTATTTTTTGCTTTTCTTGAATACATTTTACCACGTCTTTTGAATTTTTAAAATGTGATGTCATAAACCTTTTCCAAGAAAAACAATAATATAAATGAGATATTTTGCGTTCCCTATTGATTTGTTGTAACATTGCTGTTGGTGATATTGTTTCTTCTTTGTAATAAGCATATACTGGTCTTTTATGTTTTCCTAAATATCCATTGCTGTCATTTCCATAAACAATTTTTGGACTAAATATAATCTTTGCGTGTGATTTTAAATCAATATATTCATCGTCACCTTGTCTTTTATCATCTCTTGCTATAATAATTTTAATAACTGCTTTTGGGTCTATCTTCATTAATTCTTGATAAATATCTTGAGCATTTGCTTTACTATCACAAGCACACATAAAGGTTTTTTCTTTTGATAATCTATCTATCATAGCACATTTACTAGTTAGTTCTGTTGCTGGTGTTCCTTTATTATGAATGTGTTTATTTCTAACATATGTAAAACTGTTTCTTTTCTTTTTAATATATTCAATAAACTTCATAGAAATATCACTAATATCTGCATCAGCACAAATAATCTTTTTTGCTTTCATAAAAACTTCAGTAACTAGAAAATTAAACACTTCTATTCTTTTGTTTTTCATTGTTGAAGATTGTAAAACATATTCTACTAAACTATTAAATTCATCTAGAAATACAACACGATTTGCTAATTCTGGTTGTCTTCCACCCCAATCATCCGACCAACTATTAATTTTCATAATACTATCAATACAAATAATTAACCCTTTATTTGTATTATCAATATCATATCCATAATAATCAACACCTTCAATCCTTTCTGAAAAGTCTTCGTGTTGTTCTTTTGCTAGTGAAATTCTACTTACAATACTTACAAATTTTTGATTACTTTTAATCATATATTCTTTAAAACTAGATGATTTTGCTGTTCCAGTGTCTGATTGTATAATTATATCATCATAATCATCATATTTAAAACCATCTATATAACATTCCATATCAACACCCTTTAATTCTGGATCCTTTGCTTTCCATTTGTGTATTTCACCAGTTAAATAGGGCATATCAATTAAAACATCTTCTTTACTTTGTTTTTCTGGAATTGGTTTATACTTAGAAAGATTTATATACTCTTTACAATTTGCTTCATTACAAATAAATTCAAAATAAGAACATTGTTCATTTTTGTTTTTAGTTATATTCCATAATTTATCATTATTTTCTTTATTATAATTTGGTTTTTTCTTACTGAAAATATCCCAAATATCCTTTCTTCCAATCTGTTTCATAGCACTTGTAAATGTTAAGAATTTTATAGTATCTGTAAAATAAACTGCTGGTAATTTTTCACATATCATGAAAAGATCTTCATCTGTTATATTGTATTTATAATTTGGTTTAATATCAAAATCTTTCACCGCTTTTAATAATTTAGTTCCTTTAGTTTGTTTAGGGTGTTTAATATTTGTTTCACTATCAACAGCAACCACATTAAACAGAAAGTCTTTCAACTCTTTTGGAAGTGGTTGAATTTCCTTGTTTAAGATTACTTCATATTTTTTACCATTCACCACAGAATTAAAACCCACTAAATAACCATTTGTATCTCCACCACGTGTATCAATCTTATATTTATCTGATTGTATCTGTTTTAATCCTTCTTCGTGTTTGAATATTAAATGCTTTCCACCATTTGGTGTTTCTTGTGTATAAGTATTAAAATATTCTACGTAATCTTCACCAAATCTATCAATGAATTCTTTATGGAATTGATTGTTTATTGGATCGTATGGTTCTTTTCCTTCTTTACTGTAAAAATCCAAATCAACACCAAATATACCACTTTCTTCATTACATACAATACCAATATTATATTTAGGATTTGCTTTAAAGTTCTTACTTTGGTTTCTCTTATCAGTCCAACCATTAATCGGTTCTTTTCCACATTTTGGATTTTTCAAATTATCTGGTTTTAATTTAATCTTAATAATATCTTCAATCTTCATTATGTTATTATTAGATAATATTATTTTTTTCTCTGTTTTAATCTTTTCTTGTTGCTCTTCAATTGTCTTTTCTTTATTATATTTAATATCATTATTAGATGCATAAATAGTATCTTCAATAAATCCACTATCAACAATACAACTAGCACAAGTTCTAATATAGCAACCTTTACCACATTTTGAGCAATTAAAAGGATGTTTAGACATTATAGAATTAGACAGTTTATTATATAATATATGCTTTCTTATTCTTAAACTGTTTTTTAATTCAACAATATTAGACATTATATAATATACTATAACATTTTTATTTTAATTAAATGTGTAATAAAACCAAAATTAAAATATTATCTAGTTATATATAAAATGGAGAAAGTCAAACAAGCAATTGATGATGCTAGAAACATCAAAGCAAATAGTTTAAGAGCATATGTAATTTCATTAAATAAAGTCCATAATGCTATTAAAAACAATTATAACTTTGATAAGCAACACCCCTTAGACTTCTTGAAAGATGAAAAGAAAGTATTAGAAAGTATTAAAGATTTGAAAGTGAATACACAAAAGAACTACTTATCAGCAATAATTGTTGGTTTAGATGCAATGAACGATAAAGGTAGATATGATAAAGATTTAAAAGAATATAGAGAATATTTAGATGAATTAAACAAAGAAGTTATGAAGGAGTTAGAAAAGAATGAAAAGACTGAAAATCAAAAAGAGAATTGGGTTTCATTGAAAGAACTTAGAAAAGTAATGAATGGTTACAAAAGAGACTTAATTGATAGAGATGTATTTAAAAAAGAAACTATTACTAAAAAACAAAGGGATATTCTCCAAATGTGGGTTGTTGCTAATCTGTATATTGGTTCTGATGAAAACGCCCCTATTCGGTTGGACTACGGCGGATCTCTCGTTGTTAAGAATAGTGATTACGAAAAATTAAAAGAAGATGATTTAGAATCAAATAATTATCTAGTTGTAAAATCAAGAACAAAGAAATTCTTTCATTTTGGAGAATATAAAAGTAAGAAAGCACATGGTATTAAAAAAATACCAGTTGGAAGAATATTAAATAGTGTATTAAATATATGGTTAAAATTCAATGATAGTGGTAATTTACTTGTTGATAGTAGAGATAAACCAATGAACAGTAACCAATTATCTAAATATATAACTAAAACTTTTAAACCTACTGGTAAAAAGGTTACATTAAACTTAATAAGACACGTTTATATTAGTGAGAAGCATCCAGTATCAGTTAATGATAGTAAAGAAAAGACTGCTGATTTGATGATGCACAGCACTGACATGCAGTCTAAATATGCAAAGCGGTAACTAGATATATTATTTTAATTTTTTTAATAATTTTTCAATTAAATCTATTTTACATATTATATAATCAAGTTTAGATTCAATAGTTGGTTTGGATTGTTTTTTTAAATATTGTTCTAGTTGAATTTCTTCGAAATATTTTGACATTATATAATATATTAAAAGATAAAAAAAATGGAAGATTTTCCAAGTAAAACAAAAGCAATGTATGAAATGTTTCTATGTATTAAATGGATACTATGGAATGTATGGAAATTAATACCAGTATATTATTAATTATCAATTTAAAAGAAATGGTATATATACCATATATAAGATGAATGAAATATTTAAAAATTGTGATTTTGATACTAGATATAAAATATCTAATTTAGGAAATATTAAAAGGATAAAATCAAATGGTGAAGAAAAAATAATTAAACCTAGTGTATTAAATAAAAATAAATCACACCCCTATAAATATATTCAAACTCAAAAGGAAGGAAAAAGAACAAATCATTTAATACATAGATTAGTTGCTTTTGCTTTTTGTCCTAATCATAGTGAATTAAACAATGTATGTGATCATATAGACAGAAACACTTTTAATAATAATGCTTCTAATTTAAGATGGGGGACGCAAAAAGATAATTGTAATAATATGATTAATAATAGAAGTAAAGAGTATAAAAGAGAATATCATACTTTAAATCAAAGAAAGAGAGCATATAAAGTAAAATGTGAATGTGGTAGAAGTATTGCTAGATATAATTTAACAGCACATCTAAGGTCAAAAATACATAAAAAATCTTTACAAATCCCAGAGAATTTTTCTTGAATGATAGTTTGCTGTGTTAGGGTCCGTATAAGTTAATTCCCCTTTTTTGTTTTTAATTCCACTACTTCTTGATTTGTAATTTTTCCTTCTATCTTTATCTAAATGATCTTTACTTTTCCAAATACCAGTCTTATCTTTGAAATGTTCCATTGCTGCACTTCCAAAGTGTATTGTTTTTTGTTTTCCATCACTTTGTTTAACTGTAACCATCAATTTCTTTCCTTTTCGTGTTGATTTCTCATAATTGTATTTCCCTACTTTAACCATTATATATAATTATTCTACAGATAATAATTTTAAAGGTTTTAATAAAATACATGGTAAATCTACAAGTTCTTTTCTATTCTCACCATTTGCTAAATTACCATTCATTGTTGTATTACCAAATATACCATCATCTTCCCAGAAATAAATGACATGTTTTGTTCTATCTTTTTTCTTGTGAAAACGGAATAAATAAATTGTTCTTAATGAAGTCCCGTTTGCTCTCCTAGTTCGTCCTTCTTCCAGTTTATTCAAACCAAAGAAGATAGTGTCATATTGTCCCTTGTATAGATTTCTACTTTTTAATTCTAAATCAATTTTAAATTCATCACTTCTAAAATCAAAACAATCATATTTGTCTTCTGTCTTCCTTACATCTTTTATTTTACTTTTTAATAATGGTAAAACGTGTTGTTCTTTTTTTAATCCCCACTTAACATCCTTCTCAATTTTTTGTTTTAACATATTTAATTAATTATAATCTAGTATATAATACAATAACATTTTAAAAATAAGAATAAAACACTAAAAAAAAATATACAATATTATTATATAAAAAGATGCTAGATGAATATATTGATGATTTAACAATTCTACCAGTGAAACCTGCTCCATCTGATAAAAAGATCAAACACCATCCAACACTTCCAGATGTAAATAAAGGAGCGTGTATGATTGATATAGCAAAACCAAGAAGTGGAAAAACATTAAGAACTGTAAATTACCTTCAAAACCCCAACTTTTTCCAAGGAAAATTCGATGCTGTTTATATATATAGCAGTACGATGGCCAAGGGGGATGACACGGCCCGGTTCCTTTATGATGAATTTGGTGAAACTATTTATTCTGAATATTCTGATGGTCACTTACAAAGCATTATAGATTATCAAGATAGAATACCGAAAGCACAAAGACCAAAGATTGCTTTAATATTTGATGACTTTATTGCTTTTCCAAATGTTAATAAAAATTCATTAATGTTTAAAATTGCTACTTCATACAGACATCATAATATAGGATTATTGATTTATAATACACAAATGCTAAAATATGTCCCACCAGTTGTAAGAGCATCTGTAAATTACGTTATTCTTTCACAAAATTCAAATATGAAACAAGTAGAAGCGTTAAGTGAAGAATATGGTGGTGTATATGGTGTTGAAAAATTCAAAGACTTATTTGCACAAGCAACAAGTATTCCTTATGGGTTTTTATATCTTGATTTGTATGGCTTTACTGGTTCAGGTAATAAACCAAAAGCATATTCTAATTTTTCTAAAATGTTATATGAAGCACCAGTTACTTATACTAAAAATAAAAAGATGCTAGAACCAACAATTAAAAAGGTGGATGATGCTGAAAATGCGGAAACCGATGGAGATAGTCTTATTTGAGTTGTAGAATATCATATTATGTCTAATAAAAAGTGTCCAATATTTTGTAATCTCTTAAGGAACATTATAAAATATTGGACACTCTGACGGTTTATCATATTCTGTCCAATGGTAAGTGACGGTTTATGTTATACTGTCTAATAAAAAGTGTCCAATATTTATAAACTGTCCAATATTGAAATTTTCAAAAGTCAATATCATAAATGTTAGAGAAAAATAGAAAAATTAATTTCTATTTTAAGATTATAAGCAAAATAAAAATGGTTGTGAAGTTCCTAGAATTTGAAGAAGTGACTGAAGGTGATTTGAATGATGATTTAGCAATTATAAATGCTGATTTACCACCTGCTGTTGAGAATTTGGATGATAATCCTTTTATACAGACCCCTAAGAGACAACCTGCATTTAAACCACCACCACCGCAAACAGAAGCAGAAGCACCAGTTGAAGAAGAACCAGTTGAAGAAATAACAGTTAAGAAAATAAAAGCAAAGAAACCACTTAGTGAAAAACAAAAAGCACATCTGGAAAAAATGAGACTAAAGAAAGCAAATAAGAAGAAAGACCAAATTGAAAAGAAAATGGAGAAAACAGATATAGTAAGTAAGGTTGAACAGAAAATACAAGCACCAATTAAAACAGATGAAGAGATTTTAGATATGGATAAAAAGGAATTTGATAAATGGATTAAACATATGGACAGATTTGAGAAGATGGTTGAAGCAATGGAAAAGCAACGAGAAAGAGAGCAAGAAAAAGTAAGAAATCAAGAAGCAATAATTGAAGCACGTATTAGAAAGAAAATTGAGAAAGAAAGTAGAGAACGCTCTAATCAAAAACATTCTGTTCCTGATTATAGTAATATTACTAATACAACAGTTTTAGAACATAAAGAAAATGATTATGGAGAATTTAGTTCTATGTTTGGTTATTAATTTTTAAAAATTTTATTATTAAATATATTATGTATTATTATAAAAATACAAAATGAGTGACTATGGTGATAATATCTCAAGAATTAGTGATTTAATAAAGCAATCACAAGATGCTCCAATTGAGAGTTTAGATGACGTTGAATCAACTTTGTTTTCTAGAGCATCTGCTCAAGCAGCAGGAAAAGCAAAGGAATATACTGATAAATGGGATACTATTAAAGAGAAGGGGGATGAAGAATTAGCAGGTGTTCTCGGTGTTGAAGTAATCTCTAAGGGTTATAAAAAAGTAAAAGGATTATATAAGAAATTTCAAAGTGGAAAGAAAGCATTAGATGATTTAAAAAAAAAAGGTGATGGTGAAGAAGATGACAAAGATCCTGATGGATTGGATGAAGAAGACGAAAAATTTGAAGGATTTGAAGAAGAAGAAACTTCTGCTACTGGTGATATTTCTAGTGGTGGTGGTGGGGCGTCTGCTGGCGCTGACGTGGAGCGTGAAGTAGGTGGTGAAGTGGATGATTGGGTTGGTAATATGAGAGCAAGATTGCAAGGCATAAGGGAACTACCATCTAGTTCTTCTGCTACTTTAACAAATCCTGTTACTGATGAACCATTACTCGCCGCAGGTGGTGAAGCAGGTGGTGAAGCAGGTTTAAGTGGTGGTATTGAATCAAGTGTTAGTGAATTTGCTTCAAGAGTTGGTAAAATTGGTAGTGATGCTTTAGATACATTAAAAAGTGGATTGGGTAAGGTAGGAGATTTTGCTCAAGCTGCTAAACAGAAACTATTTGGGAAAGCAAGTGCTAAAGCAACTGAAGAAGCAGTTGGTAAAAAAGTTGGTGAAGATGAAGCAGTTGGATTGTTTGATAGTGTTGCTGGTGGTATTCCTATCCTTGGTGAAGTTGCTTTGGGTATAACTGGTTTAGTTTCAATTGGTAAAGCATTTGCTCATCTTTTTAAACATAAGAAAAAGTTTGCTCCAAAAATATCTAGTGCTCAGGGAATATCTATTCCTACTGCTCCAACACAATTGACACAAAAATATTCAATGGGTCTTCCTTCTATCGATAGTGCAAGTGAAGTTTCTGCTTCCTTTTCTGCTTTTTAATTATTGTTTTTATTATTTTTTATTAAATTTAAATATATTACTATTATATATATCTAGTTGAAAATATATAAAATATATAAAATGAATGATGGAATGTATTTAGAAGCGATGAACCAATTACAAGAAATAAATAATAAACGAGAAAAGGAACTAGAACAATTAAAAGAAGATAATATGGAAATTAAAAAAGAATTGATTTCTTGTTATGGAGTAGTAAGAATGATTGACATGATGTATTCAAACACAGAAGAACCAGTTTTAGAAATAGGAATATTAATTGAAGGTTTGAGAGATTACTTATCACAATATACAGAACATAATATTATTGCTACTTGTGTTGATTATCTTGAATGATATATTATATCTTTTAAATTATATTATGTATTAAAAAAAATTTCAAAATAATATATCTCATCTAGTTATATAATTTAACTATGTTCAAAGCAAACCAACCTAACGCTTATATTCCAAGTAAATCTGTTGCTATTAAACCAGAAGTGGTTTCTAGTGTAGGACAGAATGACCAAATACGTATATCTGTTCCTTCATTTGTTGGATTTATTGACCCTAATCAAACTTATCTCAAATTTAATTTAACACACAAGAACGCTAAGGGACAACTAGTGCCTGACCCTAATGCTGGTGGGGGACATGCTTTGATTCGTAATATTCTTTATAGAGATGGTAATAACCAAGCAACTTTAGAATTTAATGAAGATTACAATGCTAATTTTAGTCTTTTAAAACATTACACTGAAACACCTTCTACTGTTCATAAAAGGGAACTTTTCAATGGTGTCCAAAATTCTAATGGTGATACTGCTAATGAAAAGACTTTATATTATGCTGCTAAAGCAGACCCTTCAGGTGGTTCAACTGGGACTGCTCCAGATACTAGTGCTAGAAGTGCTAATTCACCAACTGTAATGCTTCCACTTAATAGTGGTATTTGGAAACAAGGAAATATCCTTCCAGTGTCTGCTATGAATGGTATGAGAATTGTTATTGATACAGAAGATATTGCTAGAAGTCACCGTTACTTAGATACTTCTGGTGAAGAAGGACAAAAAGATATTGCTGCTGGTCAAGTGTTACTTAAAACAGCAAAAGCAGTTGATGATGATAAAAGAAATGTTGCTCGTGCTAGTTGTAACTTAAAAATCACTGCTGAAAACAACCCTTTTGAAGTTGGTGATAGACTTTATGTTTGTGATGCTAATACTGGTGCTAATGAAGAAGTGCTTGGTGATGTGACTGGATTTAGTGAAACTGCTGGTGACCTAGTTGTTTCATATGAAAGTGCTCGTGCTCCTGGTGCTGGACTTGCTATTATTCACGCTGTGGATAGTAGAGTTTTTTACAAAATGGCTGACCGTAAGGTTGGACGTTCTGCTTTCAATGGTGCTGAAGCAAATCCAACTCGTCTTATATCCGCTCCTACGTATGAAATGAGTGATATTGAATTAATTGTTCAGTCAGTTCAACCCCCTGCTGGATATGTTGCAGGTCTTCTTAAAGCATCTGCTTCTGAAAAGGGTGTTGCTTTAGATATAATGACTTACGAACTACACAGATATAACCAAGCAAATAAACTTGGACTTTCTCAAATCCAAATACCAACTTTAATGAAACGTGCTAAAAGTCTTTTCTCACAACCTTTAGCAACCAGCGATGCTGTGGCGCGTGGTTTCGGTCACAGTTCATTAACTGGTGTAGTTGATAATGCTAAATCTTATGAATGGGTGCATGGAACTAATCACTATCCTTCTAGACTGGTTCCACTTGAAAGATACTCTCAAGCAGTTGCTGGTGGTGATGAACACCGCAACGAAGCATTACACACTTCTGAATTACAGAAAGCAGTTGTGAATGTTAATGAACCAGTTAGAAACCTTCAACAGATTGCTAAACATTTCTGTATTGCTCGTGGTCTTACTAAATACGGTCAAATAATGAACCTATCAGAACAATCTCTCTCTTTACGTGTTGATTACAATGCTGGAGCAACTGAAGATAAACTGTTTAACACTTACATATATGGATTAAAACGTATTGTTATTAATAAAGATGGTGTTAGTGTTGAACATTAATTTTTTATATATTTTATTTTGATTAACTTTTTTAAATTTTGTATCTAGTAGTTTATTAATTATTAAAAAAAAAAGTAATAATAAAAATATTTATATATCATATAAAATATAAAAATGAGTAGTCCTAATATTGTAGATGTTGAGAAATTCGAAATTCTGCCAAGTAATCAACCAGCAAACAATACTTATTCTTTTAGAGAAGGTAACCCTATTATTCAAATGACTATTCCAAGTCAAGCAAAATTTCTTCGTCCTTCAAGTGTAAGAATTAATGGAACATTAAGACTGTCTAATGCTGATAAAACTCTAATTAATAACAATGGAACTTCTTCCAATACTCAATCTGATGTTCGGTTGAATTCACGTGTGGGTGTTCATTCAGTCTTTCAAAATGTTGTTTTATCTTCAGAAGCAACAAACCAGTCTTTAGAAGCAATTAGACAATATGGACGTTTAGTTTCTTGTCTATTATCTTCTACACACTCAGAACAAGATTTAATGAGTGAAAAATCTAATGTTGCTCTTTTAAATGGTCTTGATGACGCATCCGCAAATCTTGTTAATAACGAAGTTAGATTTTCCATCCCTTTATATTGTGGTATGCTGCAGGGTGGTAATCCAATCCCCCTTTCAATGAATGGTGTAAATGGTCTTAAAGTTCAATTAGAACTAGCAAGTGACCAGCAAGTTTTAAAGGGTTCTACTGCTGTTCCAGCAACTGATGTTAGTGCTGGTAATGGTGCTTTTTACCAGTTAAAAGATGTTTCTATTAGCGGTGATCTTCTTGTGCCTGATGAAAAAGGACAGCAATCATTAAGTGTTTCTGGTTCTGGTTCATTCCAGTATAACAGTTACTCATCTTTATACAGTGTTATTAATTCTAATGATTCCACTCAAACATATAATCTTGCATCTTCTCAAGTACTTTCAGTCTTTCATACTTTCCTTCCAGTTAGTGCTAGTAATAATTATGCTACAGATGGATTTGAAAATGGAAAATTAAGATTAACTGATGCTGGTGGAACAACTTACAATGCTGATGCTATATTAAAGAAAGTGTCTTTCTCTCGTGGTGGTGTTAAACTTGGTCTTGATTACGAAATTGACGTAGAACAAAATTCAAATCAAGGACTACCAGAAACACAAGTTATGATGAATTATTTAAATGCTTTCCAAGATTTCAGTGCTTCTTCTAGAATGCTTAACAACAGACAACTTCTCGGTTACGGTGGTAAAGAACTTAAACCATTTAATGATGTTATGACAAAAGCTAGAGCAGTTGGTGTTGATAATGACAGTGGAAAACGTAACTTCGGAATTGGTCTTGCTATGGATAGAGTAAGTGATGTGGGTATGTCTTTTAAGGGTCAATCTTACGCAACACGAATTCAATCTAATTTAGATGGTAAGTCTCCAAATGCTGTCTTTACATTCGTTCTATCAAAGAATGTTCTTCAGTATTCTCCAAATGGAATTATGATTTCAAGTTAAATTTTTTTATATATTTTTAAAAGTTATTTCATCTAGTAGTTTATTAATTATTA
>TARA_R110000822_G_scaffold150255_2_pt1 | contig 16302 bp, 18 predicted proteins | sample TARA_R110000822 | Tara Oceans TARA_R110000822 (sample SAMEA4397666) | marine metagenome | biome: Polar Biome; feature: [SRF] surface water layer (ENVO:00010504); material: water (ENVO:00002006), including particulate matter (ENVO:01000060) such as... | depth 5 m | reverse complement strand
GACCTCACCCTCTGGCCGCTTGTCAATCAGGTAGTGGTGCGGCATTTTGGCACCGTTGGAACACCATAGCCCTGTTTTTTTGTTGTATACGTCCCGTGGCGGGTAATACTCTGGAAATTCAGGGTGCACGTCATCCACAGGTAGTAGGCGCTGGAATTCGTAGGGGTGCACATATCCGGTGGGCTTCTTCCACATTGTGGCTAATACGCTCACAGGGTTTTCTACGATAGACGGACAGTCCCACTCTAGCACTAGGCGCGCTAACATGGTTGCGTTATGCTGAAATAAAGGGTTATCTCTACGTTTACGTGCAAAATGAGCCGCACCTGATACCGCCAAATCAGTACAGGGCGCAAAAGACAGTATAAACGATGGTGCAGGTAGCATTAGACCCGCTAGGGCGTTGTCTACGCGCTTATCTGCGTCACGCCCTACTAGGTCTACATCTAGCCTACTATGACGCGGGTGCGTCCATTGTGGGCGCTCTGTGTCGCTATGGTCTGTGTCGCTATGGTCTACACTCACGCAATGATAGCGCCCATCGTCTAGCCACGGTTGAACCGCATAGCGTGAGCTATTAAACAGAAATAGTATTGTTTTCATAGCAAACCTAATCCCCATCCGAATATTAAACCCATAGCCACACCTGTACAGCATAGCAGTAAAAAGCCCGTTATATCATTGTTACTCATTTCTCAACCCTCTTTTAATTACTATTTTAGTATCTGAAATTCCCACAAGGGCGCGAGTACAATCACCCGCCCATACTGTTACTTTTTTACTAGTGGTATCAATAAGCCCACCATGTTTACCCGCTGTTACCTTGCGTAGTTTGCCTGTGGTGGCTTTTGCGTACACTATCCATTCACCCTCTATGGTAGTAGTGAACGTATCACCACCATGCCAACCGTGTGACGCTAGGCCCTGAATCCATACTCTATGGCCCTTTTTTGTGGGCGTGATTGTAGTGTTGAATATTTTCTGTTTCATAGCATTTCATCCTATCGCAATAATGTTAGCTTTTTTAGCGCCCGTACCATGTACAGTAAACGCCACAATGTCTTTACGGGTAGACACAGAACACAGTTTACATGACGCGCATGTGACTGTATCACTAGTTTCTGCCGGACACCGCACCACGTTATCGACACGGTTCCCATTGTCCCAAAATTCAGGCGCTACAATGGTGACAACGGGTGCTGTGGTGCGCGCTTGTGTCGCTAGCGCCTCACGTACTGTATTTGTAGATACGTTAACAGTGAAGCCTATGTTATTCGCGTCTTCTATCGCTGCTTTATTGTTGCCCGTGTCAATGGGGTAATGCGTATAAGTAAAGCCACGTTTCCCCGTGTTTGCGTTAGACAATAACCACAACGAAACTCTGTCTATAACGTCATTAGCGCCCTGTAAATCACCCGCCACGTTATGACGCCATAATTGATTGTCTTTTAAACCACGTATCGTGTCACACAGTGTGTCTAATGACGTACCACGTTCACCACTGGTAACTTTATTCCAGTGCATATTAGTGTGGAATCCGGCACTGGCATAACACCCATTGTCTAACAGTGGGCATGACGGTGGACATGATGCCTTGCTACTAGTGGTAACAGGTATCGGGCCTACTTTTTTGTTACTAGACTTTTTAGTGAATGCAATGTTCATACTGTTTAATCCCTTTGGTTTTTGAAGGTTTAACATGGTAGCACACTGTTGCCAATGCGCTACACTGTTATCCTAGGTTTATACCATAATAGCTTTCAAAACTCTGCTGTTATTGCACTCGTTGTTGGCTTTAACAATGTTGATGGCTATTTGTACAACTTCTTCTGAGCTGTATCGAGCGCAATCTGAAATTACAGAGCCTTTGCCCTCCCCGTTCCTTCGAGAAATGATTCTGCCGTTTTCAATTGAGATATGTAAGTTGTTCATTTTGTAGCTCCTTTGTGTGTGTGTTGTTTACGGTTCCTATTATCCATGTGGCGGCCTCGGTGTCAACTGTATTTGTGTGAACTATTAACAAATAAATACCTTGCGTTATGGTGGCGTTGTATGCTAGGGAATATATACCACCCTCATTCTATTATGCGCGCATGTGCGAATAGCATACCTAATATGATATGTCAATGGTAATAGTACACTTGTATTCTATTGTATAGTATGGTAGTAATCCAGGGTATAGATAGTTATACCACTACACAATGGTAGCACACTAGCATACATAAGTATACGGTATTATTACCATTGTATTCTATTGTAGTCTATGCTAGGTGGTAGCTATAGTGGTACCCCCATAGGCCCTCACTTGTCTACTATTGTTAACGGTAATAATACCATTGTGTTCTGTGGGATTGTATGGTAAGCAATTGGGGGTCAAACGGGCACCGAAGGGGCCGGGGGGTTTTAATTCTAGGGGAAACAAGGGGGTAACCCCATAGTTATTCAAAAGGTGAAAATACGAGTTAAACTACTGAATTTAAAAGAAAACACAAGTATTGCTCTAGCACCCAGAAGGGGGTTGGGAATCATTCGCAATCAGGGGGCGTGTGTAGCCATTTAGAGGAAGGGTTCCCATAGGGACTAGTAGGGTAATTAGATAGGTCTATTTAGGCCAATAGGGACACTTTTGGTAAAAAGTATGGTATACTAAATAAGTAACCTATAGACACACAGAGTTAAGCAACAGTACCAAATGAGTACAATCCAGGATTACAATTATTTACAACTAAACGTGGTAACATAATTAATCAACAGGAGATTCCTCATGGCCCCTTTAGGTACTCCCCTCCTGCTATCTCTCTAGTGTAAGTCAACACTAACTGAATATACTAAAAGGTTAACCAAATATATGACAAAAAAGAGTGGTAATCCGGTGGGTAGACCTAAGAAAACCCCACCTAAGAAGTCAGTAGGACGCCCTAAAGAAGACAGGGGCATAATGGAAGAATATAGACAGAGGATGTTAAAATCCCCTAAGTCTGCCAAAGTCCTAGAGACTATCTTTGATGCCGCTTTAAACGATGACCATAAAAGTCAATCAGCAGCATGGAAACTGATAGTAGACCGTATACTGCCTGTTAGTGGTTTTGACAAGTTAGCGGGTACTACTACTAGAAGTGCTATTACTGTAAATATCTCCGGGGTTCCTGGAGTTGAGTTATCGTCCCCTAATGAGTCCCTTGAAGGGGACTTTGAGACAATAGATGAGGAATAAGTGGAATTAGACATAAAGCTACTTCCGTGGCAGCAAGAGGTATGGGCAGATGAAACAAGATTTAAAGTCATTGCTGCTGGTCGAAGGTGCGGAAAGTCACTCTACGCCGCTTACAGACTACTTGTTGAAGCGTTGCAGGCAGAGAAAGGCCACGTATTCTATGTCGCACAGACCCAAGGACAAGCAAGGGACGTTATGTGGTCAGTGCTTATGGACATTGGTAGACCTGTTGTTAAACAAGCACATATCAACAATCTACAGCTTACGCTCATTAATGGTGCAACAATCAGCCTCAAGGGTTCAGACCGCCCTGACACCATGCGAGGAGTCTCTCTTAAATTTGTAGTATTAGACGAATACGCAGGCATGAAGCCTTCTGTTTGGGAGGAGGTACTACGGCCTGCCCTAGCTGACCAAAAGGGTCACGCTGTGTTTATTGGTACACCTACCGGAAGAAATCACTTCTGGGACTTGTACCAATACGCAGAGCTGTCAGGAGATGAGGATTGGAAAGCGTGGCATCTAACAAGCTACGATAACCCCATCTTAGACCCGGAAGAAATTAACGCAGCTAAGAAATCAATGAGTAGCTTTGCTTTCCGTCAGGAATTCTTAGCTAAGTTTGAGGCTAAAGACTCAGAGCTATTTCGAGAAGAATGGTTACAATTTAGGGAGGAACCTTGTGGAAAGCCACTTTCTGGTCACGACTACTATATCGCTTGCGACCTTGCAGGATTTGAGGACGTTGGCGGCAAGACTACAAAATCCCGACTTGACGAAACTGCTATCGCCGTTGTTGGCGTTAATCCCGAAGGAGACTGGTTCGTACACGAAATTATCCACGGACGCTGGGACCTCAACGAAACCGCTAACCGCATCTTCAAGGTGGTTCAAAACTATAAACCACGCTCGGTGGGCATCGAAAAAGGAATTGCTCAACAGGCAGTTATGTCTCCTCTGACAGATTTACAACGCAAATTAAATAGATACTTCCGAATAGAGCTATTGAGCCACGGAAATAAAAAGAAAACAGACCGTGTTGTTTGGGCTTTACAGGGGCTTATGGAGAACAAACGCATTACGTTAAACGTAGGCGAATGGAATAGTACCTTTATGGACCAGCTTTTCCAGTTTCCCAGCAGATTAACACACGATGACCTAATAGATGCTTTAGCGTACATTGAGCAGCTTTCCCAACCAGCCTACGGAGCAGCTATAGATGACTTAGAAGGCTGGGAACCCATAGACGATTTGACAGGATATTAATAGATGGCTAGTGTATTAGAAGCAGGCTTTAGAAATAACTTAAACCCTACTGCAAACAGTATTAATATGGGTGATACCGTACAGGTTCATTTTACACACGGTGGCGGTGGTTCTCACTTAGAAGGTGTTATTCAGCATTTTGATTTTGATACTAACGCACTTATGCTAGTAACAACCTCATCCGCCACTCCACCAGTCGTTACTTTAACTGTTGTTAAAGATTATTTTTACATTACTAAAGTAGTAGTATAACCGGAGATTTACCCGTATGGCATACAACAACAACGCCACAATAGTTGATAAGTCAACAGACGACAGCTATCACGACCCCATGTTTGAGTCTAGCAGCTCCTTACAGTCTTACGTATTAGGCAAAGCACAGGAGTGGTCAGACTTTACAGAAGCTAACTACTTTTCGCAGTGGGATGAATACTACAGCCTGTGGCGTGGCATTTGGAGACAAGAAGACTCCATACGCACTACTGAAAGGTCTAAGATTGTTACTCCTGCACTACAACAGGCAGTAGAGTCTTGCGTTAGTGACATTGAAGAAGCTACGTTTGGTCATGGTCAGGAGTTTAGTATACGGGATGACTCAATGGACCAAGACCCTAATGACGTTGCTTTCTTACAGAACAAACTACAAGAAGACTTTAGACTTCAAAAAGTTAGACAAGCATGTTCAGAAGTTCTTATTAACGCAGCGGTCTACGGTACAGGTATTGCGGAAGTTTGCTTAGAAGAAGTAAAAGAAATGGCTCCTGCTACAGAGCCAGCAATGGACGGCCAACTGTCCATGATTGGTGTACAGATAGTAGACAGAACAGTAGTTAAATTAAAACCAATACAAGCTAAAAACTTCCTAATTGACCCCGTAGCTACTTCTGTTGATACAGCACACGGTTGTGCCTCAGATGAGTTTGTACCCCTACACTACGTACAGCAGCTACAAGAACAAGGTATCTACAAAGAATGTCACATAGGCACAGCAGCAGAAGACAGCGACCTTGAGCCTAATCCAGAGTTAACTTCACCAGCAGAAGAAGACAAAGTACGTCTTTTAAAGTATTGGGGCCTTGTCCCTAGACACCTTTTAGACCAAGCTAATGCGCCAGAAGATGATGAGGATAGCTTATCCGAGGTTGTTAATTTAGACGGTTCTCCCATAGAACAAGACCCAGAAAACGATTCTTACTGGGTTGAGGCAGTAGTAGTAATAGCTAACGAAACTAACCTGCTAAAAGCAGAAACAAACCCCTACATGATGCAAGACAGGCCCGTAGTGTCTTTTCAGTGGGATATTGTTCCGGGTTTATTCTGGGGACGTGGGGTCTGTGAGAAGGGCTACAACAGCCAGAAAGCCCTTGACGCAGAGATTAGGGCGCGTATTGATGCTTTGGCCCTAACTATCCACCCAATGCTCGCTATGGACGCTACACGCATTCCTAGGGGCCATCAGCCCGTAGTTCGTCCGGGTAAAATGATTCTCACTAACGGACCACCTAGAGAAGTCCTACAGGAGTTTAACTTCGGTAACGTAAATCAGATAACCTTTGCACAAGCCGCAGAACTACAAAAGATGGTACAACAGTCCACCGGAGCAGTAGATGGGGCTGAGTTTGCACAAGGAATGGGCAGTAACAACAAGACTGGAGCCACTTCTATGGCTTTGGGGAGCATTATTAAGCGTCAGAAGCGCACTTTAATTAGTTTTCAAGACGGATTTTGGCTACCTTTTGTCACTAAAGCTGCCCATAGATACATGCAGTTTGACCCTGATAACTACCCCGTAAAAGACTATAAGTTCCTCGCAGAGTCCACTTTAGGGCTTATGGGCAAAGAATACCAAGTCTCACAGCTAGTACAGTTGCTTCAGACTACTTCAGACCAATCTCCTATGTACGGGAGCATTGTAGAAGCAATTGTTGACAACATGAACTTAGACAACGGAGAGGCTCTAAAAGCAGAACTCAAGAAAGCAGCAGAACCTGACCCAGAAAAAGTAGAAATGGAAAAACAGATGCACGAAATGCAGATGCAGATGCAAGTCCAGCAAATTGAAGTTCTTAAAGCGCAAGCCGCCGAAAGCAACGCCAGAGCTAATAAATACGCTGTTGAAGCAGAATTAGCGCCTTTAGAAATGGAAAATGAACGTGTTGACGCTGTAGCTAGTGTTAGAGATGGTGTTAGCGCATCAGAATTTAAACAAAAGTTAGATATGGCAGAAAGCGCGTTTAAATCTCGTAAACTGGACATAGAGGAGAAACGGGTAAATCTGGACTCAGCAATACGACTATCTCAGTCTCAACAAACTAGAAATAACTAAAGAGGGATATACTTATGCTTATGCGTGGTGATTTAAACAAGATTTTAGAAGAAGTTAACGGTCTTTTAGAGGAGATTCATGTCCAACTTAAAGACATGACTGCTCGCTTAGATAGCGTAGAACAAAAACAAGAAAAAACTAAAAAATAAAGACACATTTTTAATAAACTGTGGTATACTGGTGTCAATACCTATATATCCCCCCATACCCTTTGGCAAGGAGGATACTATGGAAAATAAAGAAATAGAAGACCTTACAGACGAAGACTATTTCGCTTACATGAAAGAGATGTTTAATACTAAAGGCTGGGGCATACTACTGCTTGAGCTGGAGGACCAAACTGCTTTTATAGGCGATATTAGAGACATATCAAATAACGATAACCTACATTTTCGTAAAGGTCAAATAAACACTATCGACAAAATGCTTTGTTTTCAGGAAACCCTTTTAAGGGCTGAGGAGGAGGCATTAGACGTATGAAAGTGCTAAATGATTTTTATTGTACCTTTTGCGGTACAACCATGTACGACCAACTATTAGATAACGAGACTGTAACAGTAGATTGCCTTACCTGTAACAAACTTGCTAATAAAGTGCAACACATCCCTAAATTCATGTTACCTGGAAATGATGCCGCTGGTTTTCCTACAGCGCACGATAAATGGGTAAAGAATCGGGAACAAAAAATTGCATTAGAAAAGAAAGCCGACAATTCCTAACTGGACCGGAGATTTAATTATGGCAGCAGAGATACTAGATACTTATGAAGACACTCAAGATACAGATGATTTAGTTAGCAAAGGTGAAGACACGTTAGACAATACTCTATCGTTCCAACCTGAAGCAACAGCCCCAGAGCCTACTACTGAATATGAGCTTCCTGAAAAATACAGAGGAAAAAGCATTCAAGAGGTAGTAGGTATGCACCAACAAGCTGAAAAGCTAATTGGTTCACAGGGTTCAGAAGTAGGCGAACTTCGTAAAGTTGTAGACGGTTATATACATAACCAATCTCAACCACAAAACCAAACGCCTGAACCAGAGTCACTAGATTTTTTTGAAGACCCTGCAAAGGCAGTAAGTCGCGCGATAGAAACACATCCTGATGTGGTAAACGCTAAACAGCAAGCTCAAGTGATGAAGCGAACATCCTCGCTAAATCAACTGCAACAGAAACACCCTGACATGCAGCAAGTTCTGCAAGCCCCTGCTTTTACTGAGTGGGTACAAGGGTCACCTGTTCGCATGGAGCTGTACCAACGTGCAGACCAAGGTTATGACTTTGATGCCGCTGATGAACTTGTCAGCAACTTTAAAGAACGTACTTCGGTTGCTCGACAAGCTGTTCAGAATGAAACACACGCCAGACAAGCCGCCGTTAAACAAGCCTCTACAGGCTCTGTAAGCGGCAGTGGTAACTCAGGTAGTAAGCGTATTTATCGTAGGGCTGACATAATTAAACTGATGAAAACAGACCCTGACCGCTATGAAGCACTCAATCCTGAGATTATGCTGGCGTATCAAGAGGGTCGAGTTAAATAACCTTTTAGGAGTCATATAACATGGCAGCATTTCCCGCAACACCACAAGTAAGTTCAATTCCTGGCCCCGGTGGAAACACTGGTACAGCCGCTACTTTTATCCCCCAAATTTGGTCGGATGAAGTCATCGCTGAGTACGAGAAGTCTCTTGTCCTCGCTAACCTTGTTAAAAAAATGTCCATGAAAGGAAAGAAAGGTGATGTTATTCACGTTCCTTCTCCCATCCGTGGTAACGCTTCTGTTAAGGCGTCAGCTACTTCTGTAACTTTGCTTGCAGACGTTGAAAACGAACTGATTATTAATATCGACCAACACTGGGAATACTCCCGTATGATTGAAGATATTACTGAAGTTCAGGCTTTAGCTAGTCTTCGTAGGTTCTACACCTCTGACGCTGGCTATGCACTAGCACGACAGGCCGATTCTTCTTTGTTTACCCTTGGTACACAGTTGGGTGACGGTACTGGTGTTAGTTGGGTTCACAGTCAGTCTATTATGCCTTCTGTCCCTGCTGCTGGCGTTGGTGGTTCAACTCCTTACGTAGCAACTGGCGTACCCGCTGCTAACGTTTTTACTGACGGTACTTTCCGTAACGCTTTGCAGATTCTGGATGACAACGATGTGCCGATGACTGGCCGTTTCTTTGTAATCCCACCTAGCCTCTGTAATGACATTCGTGGCATTGAGCGTTACAACTCTACTGACTTTGTAAATAACAAAGGAACAGTCTCCGGTAAAATTGGTGAGCTGTACGGCGTAGATATTTACGTCAGCACTAACGTACCTGTTGTTCGAGCAGCTACTGGCGAACGTGGCGCACTGTTGGCTCACAAGGACGCTTACGTTCTTGCAGAGCAAGTTGGTGTACGTTCACAGACACAGTACAAGCAAGAGTTCCTTAGCACTCTGTACACCGCTGACCGTCTGTTTGGTCGCGCTTGCTACCGTCCTGAGTCTGGCGTTAACGTTGTAGTTAACAACTAGACCATACCACAATAATGCCCTTCCTCTCTTTGACTTTTTCGGTAACCGGAGAAGACTGAGGGGCGGGGCTTTTTACTTTAACAAGGAGAATTAACATGGCTTATACAACAGCCTTTCGTAGTACCGTACAAGATGTTTCTGACCGTTCAATCCGCAATATGTGGACTTCTTCTGTAGGCACTGAAGTTGTACAGCAAAACACTACAGTTTACTGGCGCACCGCTGGAGCAACTCAAACAAAAGCTGTAACTGAAGCATGGACAACCTCAACAACAACCCCCGCATAAGGAGCATAACGTATGGCCGTTCAAACTGTAAATACCGTAAAAGAAACGTCAAGCAACAAAGTACGTTCTGTACGCAACGTGATAAACACAGCAACAATTGATGATACAGGAGTAGTTTCTCCATATTATCATATTCCCTCTGGAGGTTCTGCAACAACAGTTTATCCTGTTACTTGGACACTTTCTTAATCAATTAGGAGTAATAGCTGTTGTCTACTTTAGTCGCAACAAGTCCGTGGAGTGGGGAGACATTGTTTCCCCGTAGACCTTTCTACAGTTGGAAAGACGTAGGCAACAGCTTAGTTATTGATTCTGCTGAGTTAACAGACGCTACACAAATGGGTCAGTGGATAAGCAATCCTGGTATACCTACTAGTACACCTACTGATTTTACAGAAAATGGTGTGTTGTTCCCTAATGACGGTAATTTTCAATACTTGTATTACACGGGGGCTTTTTTACAGTCTCATAACCTACACAACTTAGGTTTCACAGTGTGTTTTGAAGTGGAAACAACGGCGTTAGACCCTACTGCTGTAGGTGCTACTACTGAAGGATTCACTTCAGGCGGTACAAATCTGTGTGGCCTTTGGGGCGGCCCATCAGGCATCCTTAACTTTGCCAGACAACCTGACGTTACACATTTTTCAGACAATACTGGAACTCTCCCTGTAACAACAACACGAATAAATATTGACACAGGGCCTGTTGTAGTAACTGGCCCTACTCACGCAACTATACATTTCTCAGTTGAAAAACTAACAACTGGTTATAAAGCAAGCGTGTACATTGACCATACTTTGTGGTATGACGTTACAAATTTAACTATGGCCGATTTGTCTTCTTCTCTTTTTTTGTTAAGTGGACAAGCAGGGCTTTTTGGACCTACAAACACACAAAGCCGCTACAAGAATGCGTTATTGATTGCTGGGCCTGTTGACCTTACTTTAGGAACAGGACCTGTACACTGCGCCCTTGTGGGGGACAGTAATTTTAGTTTTATGGCGTACCAAACTAATGGTGTTCCCGTTCCTGCTACTAATAACCCTCGCGTTACAAATAGTGACCCTGCATATCCTACTACGTTTGATGGCGTTATTTTAAACGTTAGTGGTTCTGTTTATTTAAATTCAGTTTTATGTCAAAAGGGTGTTCTTCCTTTTTGGGATGGCCAATATAGAATAAACGGTAAGTTTTCAAAATCTGGTTGGATGGTGCTGCCTAACACATGGAGTGCCAGCACCAACCGAGGACTAGCAGAAATAGTTGATAATGCGTTAGCTGCTTCTCCACAGCCAGAGTATTGGTTTGGTAATATGGGCCTTAATGACGCAAATGCGTTTTTTAGTGGTAATAACTCTGGGTATCCTGTACTTGCAGATTGGGTAACTTACGTTGTTGATACGTATATACAGCAAATTAATAGAATGTTGTCAGCGAATAGATTTAATAAAGTTTTTATTAGTTCTCCTTCTCGCGTATACACTACTACTGACCCTGATGATTCAGCAACTTGGCAAAATGCTTCGGACTACAGACAAAATAATATAGAACCATTTAATGCTTTAGTTGCTGAAATGGGTAAACGACTTCCTGCTGTCTTAGCAAACAGAGGGGGTTACATTGATATGTACACCGAATGGACTCCTATTAATCATGCAGCCCCCGGTGCTAGCATTTTTATGTCAGGACACTACAACACAGAAGGGTACAGAACACTTGCCAATAAAATAGGCTCGCTTGTTCCAGAAGTCATTAATCGTAGGCCCTCAAATTCATTTTTAAGTGAAGTGTACACAGGCACTGTGGCTTCACCTTACTACCACATTCCCTCTGAAGGCTCTGCAACAACAGTACCTACGTATGTCTCAACAACTACAGAGGAAGCTCTACCTGTAGACCTAACGTTTTCTTTCTTGTCACAGCCTATTCCGATTACTAATCCAGACGCAACTAGTCAACGCCTCAGACCTGTAGGCATTTGGCCGGAAGGAACAGTGATTACTTTTAACGTTGCGAACACTGGTGGCGATACAAAGTCTCTTAGTATTGCTTTGCTTCAAGGCTCAAGTGCTGGGCCTTCATCAGAAATGCAGGCTAACCTCATAAATAACACTACAGCAACTACAGGATTTTCAGCAGTAGCACAAGACGGGCTATTTCTACTTTTTTGTTCTGATTTAACGGGTGGACTTTTCCACGTAACCTCAATTACTATTATCTAACATAGGATATTTAAACATGGCTACTTTAACTACACAAAACACATGGCATGGCAACCCCAGAGGAACAGTAGCTTACGCAGACACAGCCTACGTAAATTCAGTTACTTCGCCTTACATTCATATCCCATCTGGGGGAAGCGCATCAACTGTCCCTACTTACGTGTCTAGGCAAGGCCCCGCACCTATGGTGCTTACTGCTGCTGCGCCCGTCACTGGCGGGTTGCCAGTTACAACTACGGTAGGAGGTTTGTATTCAATAGTAACAACGCCTACTGGTGTTTGGGCAAAAGGTACAACGCTTACTCTTACTGCTACAAGTCTTGACGGTAACGAGACAGACACACTAGTGCTTACTATTCCACAAAACACCACACAAGATACTATTCTTAACCTTCTTCTAACGCTAATAAATAACAGTGGAACATTGTTTAGCAGTGTTGCGTTTGGTTCACTTCTACTTATAAATAGATTTGGGTTTACTGGTGGCCCTGCATGTATATTTACTGCTGTTACTATAACCAATCCATAAGGAGTTTACCGCATGTCCGTTGTAATTCAAACAAAAAACAATGCAACAGGAACACCTGCGTCTTTAGCTGTAGGAGAATTAGCTGTAAACACTACAGACGGAAAACTCTTTGTAGGGTCTGCTGTTGGTGGTGTTATTACTATAAGTGATAATTTGCTTCCGCTAGCCAACACATGGACAGGACTCAACACGTTCACTGCTGGCCTAAATGTCACCACAGGTAATGTTGGTATAGGGACTGCTACTCCATCCTACCCACTTGAGGTAGTAGGTGGCAGTGGGGTTGGAGTAGGGCCAGTTCTTGCTATGTCTGCTGACTTGGGCGTAACTTACGACAACGCTTTCTTCGCTACTGCCAGTAAACTACTCGTTGGTAGGAATTGGGATGATTTAGGGTTTAGAACTGGTGGCACTGAAAGAGTGACCATCGACAGCACAGGTAATGTTGGTATAGGTACTAATAACCCAAGGGCTGCGCTGGACGTTCCTGCTGGTGCCCTTCTGGGTTCCCCCTCTGACGTGTGGACAAATTCTTATGTGACTCGCGGGGGCAACGGCTTCTTCTATACCCATGGTGCCTTTGAGACAAGCATCGCCCACAACGGATACCGCAACACGAACGGTACGTGGACAAGTCTTGGAGTCAATGGTAACTCCGCTGCTAGTATTTCCATGCGGGAGTATATAGACTTTAAGGTAGACGCAAGCAAGGCGACAGGAACAGACCCCTCTGTGACCACCCGTATGCGCCTTAACGGCGTAGGTAATCTTGGTATAGGGACTACTACCCCAATCTCACGCCTAGATGTTCGCGGTGCGTCAAACTCACTGCAAGCAAGGTTTGGAGGCTTGGCTGGTCGCGGCCTTGAAATATCCACGCTATTTAAGAACGGAGTTACAGATAGTGGTATATTGTTTGATGCGCCCATAACAAACTCAGCCTATACCTTCAGGTCAAACGGCTCTGACTTAATGGAGCTAGCGTCCAACGGTTATGTTGGTGTAGGTACTGGCACTTCCATGCTATACAAGTTCACTGTTGGCCCTAATAATAACGCTGGTTTGGGCTGGGAGGGGGCTGGCAGCTCAGGCACCTTATACCTCAGTCGGAACAGTGGAGGAAATACATGGAAGATGCAGGCTGGTTTTAGTGCTGTGAGCGCGAACCTGAGGATTTACTACGATAACAATCTTAGGGGTGAGTTCAACTCGACTACTGGGGCTTACACATCAAGCTCTGACTACAGGCTGAAAGAGAATGTCGCCCCTCTTACGGGTGCGCTGTCTCAGGTCGCGCTTCTCAAGCCCAGCACGTTCAACTGGATAGAGACAGGAGAGTTCACGCATGGCTTCATAGCCCATGAGGTGCAGGAAGTTCTGCCCTTTGCTGTGTCTGGCGAGAAGGACGCGGAAGAAACACAGGGGCTGGATAAGGGTGGCATCGTGCCTCTACTAACAGCCGCTATACAAGAGCTTACAGCGCGTGTTGAGGCGTTAGAAGCGTGAGCATTACATTAATTGACAAAATAGGGATTGTGTAATGTTTTCACAAGGGACACGGTTTAACTTTGAAGGCTTAAATAATCTAGCTACTAACCAACAGGGTACAATATCACCTGAGCAAGAGCAGGCAATAAAAGACGCTATGATGAAAAAGGCTTTGAAAGAACAAGCCTTAAATAATCAGCAAAGTATGATGCAGGCTTCTGCCCCTCCAGTGCTTAGCGCCCCTCCAGTGCAGGCTTCTGCCCCTAATCCTTACGCCGACACAAGTAAATGGTCTGATGCTAATTGGGCTGATGCGTTAGGAAGCACCACAACGTTTGGGCAATCAATACAAGACGCAATGATGAAAAAGGCTTTGAAAGAACAAGCCTTAAATAATCAAGCTACAAATCAACAGGGTATGATGCAGGCTTCTGCCCCTCCGGTGCAGGCTTCTGCCCCTCCAGTGCAGGCTTCTGCCCCTAATTCTTATGCTGACACAAGTAAATGGTCTGATGCTAATTGGGCCACTGCGTTAGAAGGTAACCTTCCAACTTTAAATAGCGGTTTTTATTCTAATTTAACACCGGAACAAACAAACAACATACTTAAAAAAGACCCTAACTTCTTTGTAAATTTGCTAAAAGAGGGTGATAGTGCGTTTACACAAACAGAGAACGATAATCGTAGTTCACTAACTAATTACTCCGGCCCTGCTTTTACTAGCACTGACGATGTATATAGTTATATGGATAGTCTTGGTATTGAAGACAATCTTGATGCGTTTGGTGGTAGAACCGGAAAGATGGGTGGCAACGGTGGTTTAATGAGTGGCGGCAGTTCGCTGAAAGGCTCTAACACCGACACCCGCGCCGCCCAACATGACTTTGTAAACACACAGTATACGCAACAAGGTAAAATGCCTATATACGAAGACGGGAATGCAATATACGTTTTAAACACAGGGTTTGGAGACAACCGCCCAGACTTAGGTGAAGATGAATTAGGTAACAAATTAAAGTTTGACGGACACGGCGGATACTATCACAAATCAGGTGGCGCGGAAAAAGGAGAGTATCAGAAATACGTAAAACAGGGCAAGCAGGGTCCAGACACTGATGCGTTCTTTGACCAAGTTATGCCTGCTGTAATGTCAGTGGCACAGACTGCCTTTTTGACTCCGCTTGTAGGCCCTGTAGCTGCTGCTGGTCTGTCTACAGCAATAACACAACAAACATATGGAGACGGTAATTTTGACTTTGGAGAAATTTTAAAAGCATCTGCTTCTGCTTACGTTAGTAACGGTTTGCTTCCAGGAGCAGACGCTTATGGTGGTGGTTTACAGGGTAATATACTTGAGGGGACTGTTTCTGGAGCTGCTAGTGCCTTTACAAACCAAGCGATTGACGGCGATATAGATTGGGGACAAGTGGGTAGGGGTGCTTTACTAGGAGGTACAGGTGGTGCTTTGACGTATACACCAACTGGTCCAGATATAATGGGTCCCCCAGCTCCAGACACTTACGGCATGTTAGGAACAGGAATTCAAAACCCTGTTAAGTTCGATAACTTTGTAGGTGATTTCTCTAGGGGCGCTATTGGTGACGCTGCTGGTCAGTTCATAACAGATGGTAGTGTTGATGTATCACAGGCACTTACATCTGGTGCCGTGGGATTAGGCCAAGGTGCAGTTTCAGATTTATTTCAAGACTCTTACCAAACAAGAGAAACAGGACTACAAGGAACTGACGAATTTAGTACCGGCGCTGCTCGTATAGACGGTGCGAAGGAGGGCTGGGGGGAGTGGTCTGGCGTTACTGGCCCACCGCCGCCCGGTGGTTGGCTAGAAGGGCTTACAGCCAAAGGAGAGGAGCTACTAAACACAACTGACTTCAGAGGGTTTTTAGGGCCTAACGGCGCTTTAGCTCAATTAACTGGTTTAGATATTCCTTATATGCCTACTGATTACTTAGGCAACGGCTTTGAGTTTTTACAGGACGTAGGACTAGGTGATTTAGCGCCTATGGCTTTAAAGTTTGCTTTTGGGGAAAATGCTGGTGAATCAACAAGATACGATGAGCGTTTCTTTGACATATTTAGTGACAGAGGAACTGAAGCGAATTTTACTGGGATTTGGACTACAAACCCTAGGGACCCTTCAGGCACAGGAGGATTTGGCGGTATTGATATTGCGGGAAACATAGGCAATCAATATGGGTCTAACTCAGCAGCAAGCCCTAATTTTGGTGACGCTGATTATTACTCTAACCCTGAGAGTCCGGGTTTTCTTGCAAACGACTACTCAGGAAATCCCACAGCAAGTATTGATAACGATATTTACACTAACCTTAATAGTGTGTTTGACGGAGACAACCCAGAAGACTTAAATTCTGCTGAGTTAGACGATATTATTAATCAACTTTCTGAAGAAGAAACGGCAGCGGC